>Ga0256832_1000055_pt1 | contig 66996 bp, 54 predicted proteins | sample 134614metaG_FD_190534 | JGI IMG/M metagenome (GOLD analysis project Ga0256832, IMG submission 190534) | Hydrothermal vent microbial communities from Lau Basin, Pacific Ocean - 134-614 | ecosystem: Environmental > Aquatic > Marine > Hydrothermal vents | place: Pacific Ocean: Lau Basin | collected...
CCTTGGCCAGGGTCATCACATCGGGGCTGGCGTTGGTGAAGTGCTGATGGGCAAACCACTGGCCGCTGCGGCCCATGCCGGTCTGGATCTCGTCGAGCATCATCAGCCAGTTGTTTTCGTCGCAGAGTTTGCGAATGCCCGGCAGGTAGTCGTCGGCGGGAATCCGGATGCCGCCCTCGCCCTGCACCGGTTCCACCAGCACCGCCACCACGTTTTGATTGTTTTTGGCAACCGCGGCGAGGGCCTCGAGGTCGTTGTAGGGCACACGCAGGAAGCCGCTCACCAGCGGTTCGAAGCCGGCCTGCACCTTGCGGTTGCCGGTGGCGCTGAGGGTGGCCAGGGTGCGGCCGTGGAAACTGCCTTCCATGACCACGATGGTGGGCTGCTCGATGCCTTGGGCGTGGCCGTGCAGGCGGGCGATCTTGATGGCCGCTTCGTTGGCCTCGGCGCCGGAGTTGCTGAAGAACACCCGCTCCATGCCGGCGAGGGCAGTGAGCCGTTCCGCCAGTGCTTCTTGATGGGCGATATGGTAGAGATTGGAGGTGTGCAGCAGTTGCCCCGCCTGTTCACGGATGGCCTCTGTTACCGCCGGGTGGGCGTGGCCCAGGCCGCACACGGCGATGCCGCTCAGGGCGTCGAGGTATTGCTGGCCATCGTTGTCCCACAGCCAGCAGCCTTCACCCCTTACGAAGGTGACGGGCAGCGGCGCATAGGTGTGCATCAGTGCATCGGACATGAATTTCACTTTCCCGCAGGCGATGAAAGAATCCGCCAAAAACAAAAAGGCAGTCCCCAATAGAGACTGCCGATCAATATTAGAGGGAAATTCTAGCGATTTGCCGGGGGGGAGGCAATAGCCTGTGAGTGCTTCCTGGTATCTCCGAAACACCTGAAAAACATTGACCACGGAGCTCACAGAGGAACACGGAGTCAAACCGGCTGACACAAGAAAGGGGCCAATGGCCCCTTTCTCGTGCAGCGATCAACGGCTTGTTCAGCCGGCGAAGTTTTTCGCCACGAAGTCCCAGTTCACCAGGTTCCAGAAATGCTCGACGTACTTGGGACGGGCATTGCGGTAATCGATGTAATAGGCGTGTTCCCACACGTCGCAGGTCAGCAGCGGGGTCTGCCCGGCAGTGAGCGGGGTGCCGGCATTGGAGGTGTTGACGATCTCCAGGCTGCCGTCACTGTTCTTCACCAGCCAGGTCCAGCCGGAGCCGAAGTTGGTGGCGCAGGAGGTGGCGAACTTCTGCTGGAAATCGGCGAAGGAACCGAAGGTGCTGTTGATGGCATCGGCCAATGCGCCGGTAGGTTCGCCGCCGGCGTTGGGGGCCATGCAGTTCCAGTAGAAGGTGTGGTTCCAGACCTGGGCGGCGTTGTTGAACAGGCCACCCTCGGCCTTCAGGATGATGTCCTCCAGGCTGGCGTCGGCGTACTCGGTGCCTTCTATGAGCTTGTTCAGGTTGGTGACGTAGGTCTGGTGATGCTTGCCGTAGTGGTATTCCAGGGTCTCCGCAGAGATGTGGGGCTCCAGGGCGTCCTGGGCGTAGGGCAGGGGAGGCAGTTCGTGTGCCATGTCTTTTCTCCTGATATTTGTTGGTGTGAGTGTTCGAATGCGAGGCGCGATATTATTCGCGCCGCTGTGCCAAAAGGCAACGGTTTGCGCATTCTACCCCCCAGCAAAAACCAAGTAAAATAATCAAGCTTAACCCTGGCATGGGTGATGTCCTTGTCGCTCTTTCCTCTTTTTATTTTCCCGTTTACCCTGCCGGTATGAATCCCATCGAACTGAGTCTGTTTGCCAGTCGCATCGAGGCCGTATGTGAGGAAATGGGCGCGGTGTTACAACGCACCGCGTTCTCGCCCAATATCAAGGATCGTCTCGATTATTCCTGTGCGGTGTTCGATGCCTCGGGTGAACTTTGTGCACAGGCGGCGCATATCCCCGTGCACCTGGGCTCCATGGCCTATGCCATGCGCGATATCGTCGCCGATCTGCAATGGGCACCCGGTGACATGGTAATGCTCAACGATCCCTATCTCGGCGGCACCCATCTGCCGGATGTGACCCTGATCGCCCCGCTGCATGTGGACGACTCACTGGTGGGCTTCGTGGCCAATCGCGCCCATCATGCCGATATCGGCGCCGACACCCCTGGTTCCATGCCCATTTCCTGCAAGCTGAGCGAGGAAGGCATGATTATCCCCCCCACCTTTGTGATGCGTGGTGGTGAAATTGACGCGGCGCGGCTGAGCGCCATCACTGACGCTACCAGCAACACAGCCCAGTCTTACGGCGATTTTGCCGCGCAGATCAGTGCTAATGGCACGGGATTGATGCGGCTCAGTGCCCTGGTGGCCGGGATGGGGATCGCCAGTTACCGGCAGGCTCTGGGAGAGTTGAATGACTACGCGGCGCGTCTGGCCGCCAGCGCACTCGATGCCATTCCTGACGGTGAATACCGTTTTACGGATCTGATGGATGACGATGGCATGGGGGACAGTGATATTCTCATTGCGGTGAATATGCGCGTCAGCGGACATCACATTCACCTGGATTTCACCGGCACGGCGGCCCAGGTGGCGGGCAATATCAATTGCCCCCTGTCGGTGGCCGCCGCAGGTGCGTATTACGTGTTTCGCTGCCTGATGCCGGCCCACACGCCGGCCTGTGCGGGCAGTTTTCGATCCATTACCTTGTCGGCCCCCGAAGGTTCTTTGCTCAATGCCCGGCGACCCGCCGCCGTGGCCGCCGGTAACGTGGAGACCTGCACCCGGGTGGTGGATGTGGTGATGGGCGCCCTGGCGCAGGCATTGCCCGGCAAGATGCCCGCCGCCAGTCACGGCAGCATGAACAACCTGGCCATGGGCTCGCGTGAGCCGGGCAGGGAGTGGGACTATTACGAGACTCTGGGTGGTGGCATGGGGGCCGGGCCGGAGCATGACGGGCTCAGCGCAGTGCAAACCCATATGACCAATACCCTCAACACGCCTATTGAGGTGCTGGAAATGAATTATCCTCTGCGTATTTGTCGTTATGCCCTGCGTGAGGGGTCCGGTGGCGATGGTTTGCGCCAGGGCGGTGAGGGTTTGGTACGAGAGTTCGAGTTTCTTGCTCCGACTACGGTGACCCTTCTTACCGAACGTCGCCGCCATGTCCCCTGGGGACTGGAGGGCGGAGGGGATGCATGGCCAGGGGTGAACCTGTGCAATAGTGAAGCACTGCCGGCAAAGACCAGTGTCACGCTGCAGAACAATGAGCGGCTGTGCATCATGACCCCCGGGGGTGGTGGTTGGGGGGAGCCTGTCTGAGCCAGGTTTTGCCGGTTCATTAGGTGGACATCCCCACATGCCCGATGACGCCAGGGAAACCCTGGGATGAGTTTATCCTTGTCCAGGTTCATCACTCAATAATTTGTGAGACGGCGCATTACCCGAAATGAGGCATCTGGGTTTGGCATGCCGGATATCAGTGTGGCGATATCGTGCCCTAACTATGTTTCGGATTGCAGGGGTTCGATCCGATCGCCTCCGGCGCGTTTGGCGGTATACATGGCGATATCAGCACGTTTTACGATGGCGGCGATGTCCTCGTCTGGCTGGTGTTGCGCGATGCCGTAGCTGGCTGTGGGCAATGGCAGGTTGCCGAGGGTTTCATGCCTGAACAGCTTGCGCAGGTTTTCCGCCAACATTCCGGCCTTGTGCAGGTCGGTATTGGGGCAGAGTACCATGAATTCTTCCCCGCCCCAGCGGAATACGGCATCGGTTTTGCGGGCGTTGTCGTTGAGCAGCCGGGCGTATTTCACCAGAATATCATCACCGATATCATGGCCGCGTTCATCGTTGATGGCCTTGAAGCCATCAATGTCCAGGAAAATGATGGAGAAAGGAGTTCCGTAGCGTTCCTGGTTGTGGATCGCGTTGGTCAATAAATCATAAGCCTTGGCGCGATTATAGATTTTGGTGAGGGGGTCGGTAACCGATTTTGACTCCAGCTCGGTGTGCGAGTCCTGCAGTTGTTGAAGGGTGGTTTGAAGTTTGTCGAAGATGGCGCTACGGCTGGTTTCGTAAAAGCGCAGGAACAGCACGATAACGGCGGCGCTGGCGACCAGGTTGGTAAAGGCCAGTTCAGTGATCTTGCTGCCAATGACGCTGTAATAATAGGCAAACACAATGCCACAGAAAGCCAGGGTGAGCAACAGGCCGATATTTTTTCCGTAGATCAGAAAGGCGGCAATAATAAAACAATACACCCAGACAAAAGCCGCGCTCTCCGGCTTTGAAACCAGAAAGAACAGTACGAGTATACTGAACAGCATACCGATGAAAAGCATGGAGGCGCGCCGGATATTCTTGTGTCGGCGTAGATGCCAGAGGATGTAGATGGAGAAAGCCGCAAAGGTGCCATCGATAGCGGCAAGACGATAATTGTTATTGATGAAGAGATTAAAAAAAGTAAAAAAGCCCAGCGCCGCGACGGCGATTATCAGGAAGTAACCAATAAAGACCGCGGAGTGAAAGGCTTGGACATTGTTGTTTTCGGCAATGCCGCCCGTAATAAAGCGGGTGAAACGTCCGAACATGTTGTGATGATGTCTCCGTCGCGCCGGCAGGAATGGATATTCACTTTAAGGCTCGATGGAGTATAGCGGAAATTATCGCCAGAAAACTATCTGGCTGTGAGTCTCCCGTTGTAGATTTGACGCACCAGACTGCATCGGTTCAGTGCTGGTGATCGTGCCCGTCGTCATGTGGATGAACGCTACTGGTGCCGTTGTTTTCATGCCCGCCATTGGCATGCGAATCTTCCTGTTTAGTGTCCGTCGGGCTGGCGGTTGGCGCGCTATGTGTGTGTCCATCGCCTTTGCCGCCATCATCACCATGGCCTGCGCCATCGGCGTGTTGATGGGCGTGGCCTTCACCTTCCGCCTTGGGTAGTGACATCACGCCCAGGCCAAAGCGATACACGGCTTCGCCGCCATGCCATGCAGTGGAGGCCAGCAGGCCGCCGGCGGCCACCATGACGATCACAAAGCCAGTTCCCAACACTTGCTTGCGGCGCACACGAATGATGGACCAGACGGTGAGGATCAGAAACAGGGTGATAGTGGCAATGGCCCAGTTACGGTGCTCGGTCATGGCTTCGTGGGAGGGTGTGTCGTGCGCTACGGTATTGTAGGCGTCCAGGCCACTGAGGCCGGTAAGAACGGTGAATCCGGCACCAAACCACAGTGTCCAGCGTGCCACGGTCAGCCATTGGGTTTTCAGTTCTCCCTGCATGAACAGGGTGACTACAAAAAGGCCTACCGACAGGGAAAACAGGGCGACTGTAAAATGGACAAAAATAGGATGGAAGTTGGGAATGATTTCAATCATTGGTTTTCCTTGTCAGTGCTAAGAATGCAGCCCTCAGAACCAGAATCGCAGTCCTGCAAGCACACGTGTTTCATTGCTTTCCAGCCCGGTGGCGCGTGCCATGTCGGCGGTGTCGCCATAAAGGCTGGCCCATTCTATGCCAACATAAGGCGCAAATTCACGGCGGATTTCATAGCGCAGTCGTATGCCGAAGGCGGTATCCGTGAGTCCGGCACCCGTGCCCAGCTGCAGGTCTTTTTTGCCTGAAAAATTGGCTTCGAGACGCGGTTGCAACACCAGTTTTTGGGTGAACAGGATTTCGTATTCGGCTTCGATGCTCAGGGCGCTGCGACTCTCTTCACCGAGGTAGGCGGTGATGTCCAGTTCGAACCAGTAGGGTGCCAGGCCCTGTACACCCAGTGCCAGCCAGTTCCGCTCGGGGCCTTCATTGTTGGTATCAAAGCGCAGCCCAAACTGGCTGTCCCAAAAGGCGGCGATGGCATGATTCCATAACACTTCGGTACTGGCTTCTTCGAGGGTACCGTTATCCACATCGCCTTCGGACTTTAACACCAGGCGGTCATAGTCGCGGCCGAACCAGGCTTGCAGGTCGTAGGTGGCGCTGGTGTTGTCGCTGGTGCGCACCGACTCAAAACGATCCATGACCAGAGAGCCAAAATTGTGTTCATCTCCCAGTACCAGAATGCGTTTTCCGGGTAGGGCATATTTGCCGGATTCAATGGAATATCCGCCGGAATAGGCATGTGGATCACGTGCGTCCGCAGGGGCCGATCCGCCCTGCATGCTGCTTGTCATGTCGCCGTGATCCATGGTCGCGGCGTTGCTATTGCCTTTTTTCGACGTTTCGTTGTGATCCATGTCAGACATGGTGCTGTGATCCATCCCTTCCATGTTCATCTCTTCCATGGGTGTGTCTTCCGCACTCCAGGCCGGCAGGGTGCCCATGCCGAGTAAGAGTAAAACGGTGCTGATCAAGATGACGGGTTTGCTCATTGTCCTCATTCCGTGGTTTGCAGGTGTTTTTGCAGGGAGCGTATTGTGCTGGTGGTTCATGTGTTGTTTCCTCATGCCACGATCACTTCGCGGAACATGCCTGCATCCATGTGGTAAAGCAGGTGGCAATGCCAGGCCCAGCGGCCGGGGGCGTCGGCGGTAACGCGGAAGCTGATGCGCTGCGCCGGTTGCACGGCAATGGTGTGACGACGGGCAAGGAAATCGCCATTGGGGTCTTCCAGGTCGCTCCACATGCCGTGCAGGTGCATGGGGTGGGTCATCATGGTGTCGTTGTGCAGGATCACCCGCAGGCGTTCGCCCTCCGGGAAATGCACGGGAGTGGACTTGCCGAACTCCAGGCCATCCAGGGACCAGGTGTAGCGTTCCATATTGCCGGTGAGGTGCAGCTCGATCTCGCGTCCTGGTTCGCGTGTGTCTTCCTGCTTGCGGCCCACGGTGACGATATCGGCATAGGTGAGCACGCGGCGGCCGTTGTTGCGCAGGCCGATGCCCGGGTCGTCCAGGTTGGTGCGCGGGGTATCCACACGCATGTCCACACTGGGGCCATATTCGGTGCGGGCATGACGGGCGTGCACCAGGTTGGGCTTGTGGTTCATGTCCATGTTCATGCCGGCCATGTCATGGCCACTATGATCCATGCCCTTCATTCCAGCCATGTCGCTGCCACCCATATCGCCCATCATGTCGGTCATGGTTAACCACTGGGGCTTGTCCATTTGCGGTACCGGGGCCGTGAGGCCTTCGCGTACGGCCAGGGTGCCCCGGGCGTAACCGGTGCGGCCCAGGGCTTGGGCAAATATGGTATAGGCGTCGTCCTTGGGGCTGACCAGCACGTCGTAGGTTTCTCCGGGGCCGCAGCGGAATTCGTCCACCGTCACCGGTTCCACATCCTGGCCGTCCACATGCACCACGGTCATCTTCAGGCCGGGAATGCGCACATCAAAGAAGCTTTGTGTACCACTGCTGATAAATCGTAAACGTACCCGCTCACCGGGTTTGAATAGGCCGGTCCAGTTGCCTCTTGGCGAGGTTCCGTTCATCAGATAGGTATAGGTGTAGGCAGAAATATCCGCCAGATCCACCGGGCTCATTCGCATCTGGTTCCACATCTTGCGCTTACTCAGGGCGGCGCCCAGGCCCAGGGTGGAGACATCGTGGAAAAAGTCCATGGCCGTGGGTTGGTTGAAATTGTAGTAATCACTTTGTTTTTTCAGCTTGGCGAAGACATCCATGGGGTCTTCGTCGGTCCAGTCCGAGAGCTGCACCACCAGATCACGGTCGGCTCGGATATGCTCGCCCTCCCGTGGCTCGATGATAATGGCGCCATACATGCCGGTTTGTTCCTGAAACGCGGTGTGGGAGTGATACCAATAAGTACCCGCCTGATTCACGGTGAAGCGATAGGTGAATGTTTCACCCGCGGGAATACCCTTGAAGGAAACCCCGGGTACGCCGTCCATCTGGTAGGGCAGGATGATGCCGTGCCAGTGAATGGAGGTGGAGGTGCTGAGTTTGTTGTGCACACGGATGGTGATAGTGTCGCCCTCACGCCAGCGCAGGATAGGTGCGGGGATGGAGCCATTGATGGTGGTAGCCATGCGCGGACTGCCGGTGTAATTGACCATGGTCTCGGCAATGGTGAGATCGAATTCCGTGCCACTGAGTACCGGCGCCATGCCCGTGTGTGTAGCGCTGTTTTTTTCCCCGGCCCAGCCGCTCTTGCTTAGCAGAGGCGACATGCCCAGCATTACGCCGCCGGCTGCCAGACCTTGCATGAATCGGCGACGTGAGGGATCGGGGATCGCAGGAGTATTTGGGGAAAAGCGTTTCATTCCATTTACCTATGACTGAATGTGTTTTAATCCGGGTTGTTTGGGGTTAGGGGTGACCGCATGCATGGTTGGCGTCCATGTGGATGTTTGTGGAGTCACATTGGGACGAACTATAGTCAAACCCTTCTGTCGATGACATGACGGCCACATTACATTTTTGTCATCTTCCCGTCATGTGGCTGGAAGCAAAGCAGGAGTAAAGTACACTACCGTGGACACCGTCGGCAATTGCGCCCTGTGGGGCATCATGGGTGATCGATGAAAATACTCGTCGTTGAAGACGAAACCAAGATTGGGGATTACTTGCGCCAGGGGCTCAGCGAGGCGGGTTTTGTCACGGATCTCGCGCGCACCGGCCTGGATGGCCATCACCTTGCCATGACGGAGTCTTATGACCTGATCATTCTCGATGTCATGCTGCCGGACATTGACGGTTGGCGTATTCTGCAATCACTCCATGATGCCGGAAAAAATGTCCCCGTGTTGTTTCTCACCGCGCGTGACAGTGTGGAGGACCGCGTCAAGGGGCTGGAATTGGGCGCGGACGACTATCTGGTGAAGCCCTTCGCCTTTGCCGAACTGTTGGCGCGGGTACGCACCCTGTTGCGCCGTGGCGCCACACCGGTGGCGGAGACCTCGCTCAAGGTAGGTGATTTGAGTCTGGACCTGGTGCGTCGCCAGGCAAGGCGTGGTGGCCGGTGCATTCAGCTTACCGCCAAGGAGTTTTCCCTGCTGGAGTTTCTGATGCGTCACCGGGGTGAAGTCATGCCCCGGTCTCTGATTGCCTCCCAGGTGTGGGACATGAATTTCGACAGTGATACCAATGTTATCGATGTGGCCATTCGTCGGCTGCGGGCCAAGATTGAAGAGGGTTTCGATAGCAAACTGATTCACACCGTGCGAGGCATGGGCTACATGCTCGATGAACCGGCGCAAGAATGAATCCAGCTGTGCGCCACCCTCTTTCGCTGACCCTGCGATTGACCCTGTTGTTCGCCATTGCGGCCATGCTGGCCTTTGCGGTTTTTGGTTGGATCATCGAGCGATCCATCAAGCAACATTTTTTCGATGAGGATGTGGCCGAACTCAAAGCCATTGCCAGCAGTGTGACAAAAACGCTTTCGACTCGGGGCAAGCTGGATGTGTCCACGGTGCTCAGGCAGCGCTTCAATGACATCCTCGTCGGCCATCACAGTGCAGTGCTGTATGTTACCCGCGAGGATGGCAGCACCGTGTTTGCCAGTCCCGGTGAACATGATCTTTCCGCCATGGGGCATAACGGTATGGAACCGGTGGCAGAGGGCCTACTGCATGTCTGGCAGGATGCTGGCCACACCTACCGAGTGCTCACCCGGCGGCTGGAGATGCCTTCTCCGGCCAATGAGCGTTATACCGTTTCCGTGGCGGTGGCCATCGATAGTCATTTGCGTTTTCTCAAGACCTTTCATCGCACACTCTGGCTGATGATCGCCAGTGGGATTGTGCTGCTGGGGATATTGGGTTGGGTGGCCGTGCGTCGTGGTCTCGCCCCCTTGCGCAGCATCGTGGCGCAGATTCATCGCACCAGTGCCAGCGAGTTGAACACCCGCCTGCGACCCGAGGCCATGCCCCGGGAACTCAGTGATCTCGCCGAATCCTTCAACGGCATGCTGGCGCGCATCGAAGAGGCCTTTGAGCGACTGAGTAACTTTTCCGCCGACATTGCCCACGAGCTGCGCACCCCCGTGACCAGTCTGCTCACTCAAAGCCAGGTTGCCCTGTCCCAGTCGCGCGGCATGGAGGAATATCGGGAAATACTTTATTCCAATATCGAGGAATACGAACGCATGGCGCAGATGATCGGCGACATGCTGTTGCTGGCCAAGACAGATAATGGCCAATATGAATTGGATCGGATAACTGTCGATCTCACTTCTGAGGTGGAGGATTTATTCGACTACTACGAAGCCTGGGCCGAAGAACGAGGAGTCTCTTTGTCACTCACCGGCGAGGCCGTGACAGAAGGGGACCGCGCCATGTTACGCCGTGCTTTGAGCAACCTGTTGAGTAACGCCATTCGTCACTGCCCAGCGGGAGAAGCCGTGCGAGTGGTTCTTGAGCAGACATCGCGGGAGGCCGTGATTCGTGTGAAGAATCCCGGTCCCCCCATCCCAGCGGAGCACATTCCCCGTTTATTTGATCGCTTTCACCGTGTAGATGCCTCGAGACATCGCAGCGGCGATGGCGCCGGTCTGGGGCTGGCCATTGTCAAATCCATTGTGGACGTTCATCGGGGCAGGATTGTGGCGAGTTCCACGGATAAATGCACCACATTTGAAGTTAGACTTCCCTCTCGTAGCACGTCAATCACTGAGAGAGAGGTGGGCAGGAACAACATGGCGTGAAGTTGTTCCTGCCCTGAAGTGATTACTTGGGCACGACCGTGGTCAGCCCCAGGGATTGCCAAGCCTGCATGCCACCCCGGTAGTAATAGATTTTTTCCGGCGGGTAGCCCAGCCTTAGCAGATTCTTAATGGCGTGAGGTGACTGGCCACACCACATGCCATTGCAAAACAACAAAATTTCTTTGGCCTGGGAAAAATCCCAAGGACTGTTTGCTGCATTGGCGTCTCCGGCAAAGAAACCTTTGATGCTGTCCAGGAAAGAACCGCCTCCGCCGGTTTTTTTCTTCACGCCGAGTTTAACCAGCGACTTGGCCAATGCCTCGGGGGATTTTTCCGGATTAAAGTCGGTGAAAGGAATATTGATGGAGCCGGGGATGGTGCCTTTTTTATGCCAGCCAGGTGTACGTGCATCGATGAGAATGCCTTTACCCACTTCCAGTTTTTTGTCGATAAAGTCCAGTAATTCGAGTTCGGCAACGGTGGTCACGCCGGGCGCCACATGCAGAGGCTGGATACAGAATGGCGGGCACTTGCGGGATGTTTTGGTAAAACCGCCGGTCAGCAGGTGATTCTGATCCTGGATGCGTTGTATCTGAATGAAATCATCCCCGTGATGCACCGGTACACTTTCAATATCCTGAGTAATCTTGACTTCCAGTGCGGCAACATTGGTACTGGTGAGCGCCAGGAAAATCAGGCTGCCAAAGGTAATGGATAGTTTTTTCTGGTAAGACATGGCGATGGTTCCTTGCTTAAGATTGTTTAAGACGCTGATATTCTTCTGGGACATATCGGGTGATTGGTTAGCGGTTGAAGTAGATATCCATAATCTTTTTCTGAATGTGTAACAGCCGCCCATCGGATGTGTCGGCGGTATAATAGTTGAAAACTTCGGATTGTTGCTTAGGGCTGAGTTTGCGGTAGAACGTATAAGTGGTCGGTTTATTTTTTTTGAGCGTCTTTTCCATGGCCTCGTGTCCCGCATCGAAAGCCGGATCGTTGCGATCGCCGGAAGTGACATGGGCCGTGGCCTCTGCCTCGGCCGCAAGTTCATCGATGTAGCTGGATTTGGCGCCCGAATCCTTTGGTGCTGTTTCAACCGGTGTATCACTGAGTTCGTTTTCCAGCTGACGCAGGTAATCATCATCTGCCCTGGTTTGTCCGCAGGTCAGGAAAAGACTGAAAACAACACCTGTAAGAACAGGTGTGAAAGGAAATATGGAGCGCAATTGCTCTAAGTATGATCTGTTATTTTTCATGGCCTCCTTATCATCGGTTTCCAGAAGAAGAACTTTAATCAGATAAACCAATGCAAGTATTATTTCGATTCACTGCTGTCCCGTTAACCTGCCTTTTGATTTGGCGAAGCTGTTGAAAAAACGGGAAAACAGCGAGCCTTGCGGCACTGGAGACATGAATAGCGCTGGTCTTTTTTCGTCATCCCGGCGAAGGCCGGGATGACGAATCTGAAGTTAACGGGACAGCAGTGATTTCGATTGATTAATAAGTGCTAATATTTCATGCCGAAGTGACCATTGTGGTGGCGAGGACAGGCCGAATAAAGAAAGGGTATTTATGTGCGGTATTTGCGGTGAACTGCGGCTTGACGGCGCCGCCCCCGAGGCGGCGATCCTGACGCGAATGAACGAACAACTGGTCCGGCGCGGGCCGGACGACGAGGGCGTGCACATCACCGGCCCCCTGGGCCTCGGCCATCGCCGCCTGGCGGTGATCGATCTTTCCGCGCGCTCCCACCAGCCCATGGTGGACGAAGAGCTGGGCCTGTCCTTGGTGTTCAATGGCGCCATCTACAATTACCGGGCGCTGCGCGCCGAGTTGATCGATGCCGGCTACAGCTTTTTTTCCGAGGGTGACACCGAGGTCATCCTCAAGGCCTTCCACCACTGGGGCGAGCGTTGCGTGGAGCGTCTGCAGGGCATGTTCGCCTTCGCCATCTGGAGCGAACGACACCAGCGCCTGTTCCTGGCCCGGGACCGGCTGGGCATCAAGCCCCTTTATTATTCGCAGACCAGTACGTGGTTTCGCTTCGCCTCCAACAGCCAGGCCCTGCTGGCCGCTGGCGGAGTGGATACGGCCATCGACCCCGTGGGCCTGCATCACCAGCTCACCCTGCACGGGGTGATCCCCGCGCCGCACACCATCCTCAAGGGGGTGCGCAAGCTGGCGCCGGGACACACGATGATCGTCGACCAGAACGGCTGCGGTGAACAACAGCAGTACTGGCACCTTTCCGCCACTCGTCCGGCGGAACCGAAACACGAACTGGAATGGACCCAGCTGATCCACGACGCCCTGCGCAAGGCGGTGGAGCGGCGCCTGTCCGTGGCCGACGTGCCCGTGGGGGTGCTGCTCTCCGGCGGGCTGGATTCCAGCCTGCTGGTGGGCCTGCTGGCCGAGGCGGGGGTCAAGGACCTGCGCACCTTCTCCATCGGCTTCGAGGACATCGCCGACGAGGCGGGCAGCGAGTTCCAGTACTCCGATGCCGTGGTGGCGCGCTTCAACACGCGTCACAAAAAAATCCACATCCCCAACAGCGAAGTACTGCCCCACCTGCCCGACGCGGTGCGCAACATGGCCGAGCCCATGGTGGGTCAGGACGCGGTGGCCTTTTACCTGCTGGCCGAGCGTGTTTCCAAAGAGGTGAAGGTAGTACAAAGTGGCCAGGGCGCGGACGAGGTGTTCGGCGGGTATTTCTGGTATCCGCAAATGGCCGCCGACAGCGGCACGGACCTGGAACGTTTTCGCCGCCACTATTTCGACCGCCCGCACAGCGAGTTTTGCGAGTCCGTCACGCCGGCGTACATTGGTGAAGACTTCACCTCGGCGCTGGTGGAAAAATGCCTGGCCAAAGGGGATGCGGATACTTTCCTCGACCGGGTGCTGCGTTTCGACGTCACCACCCTCATCGTCGATGACCCGGTGAAGCGGGTGGACAACATGACCATGGCCTGGGGCCTGGAGGCGCGGGTGCCGTTTCTGGACCACGAGCTGGTGGAGCTGGCCATGCAGGTGCCGCCGGAGCTGAAGCTGAAATCCGGCGGCAAGCACATCCTCAAGACTATCGCCCGGGGTCTGGTCCCGGATGCGGTGATCGACCGGCCCAAGGGCTATTTTCCCATGCCGGCACTGAAATACGTGCGCGGGGATTTCCTGCGATTCATGGCCGATATTCTCAATTCCGAGGCCTGCCGCCAGCGTGGGGTGTTCAACCGGCGCTATATCGACAAGCTGCTGGCCGCGCCGGACCGGTATTTCACCAAGCTGCGGGGCAGCAAACTCTGGCACATGGCCTTGCTTGAACTGTGGTTGCAGTTGAATGTGGATAGCGTCGCGGGAACATCGGCGCCTGACACTAATACCTGACTTTTATGCTCAGGTAATATGGGTTACACTTTAAACCTGATCCAAGCATCCCCACTTCGGGTGATGGTCAATATCCTTTTATTTACGCAGTGAGGTCACGAACAAGATGGACGTATTGGAACGCATTAAACAACAGGTCGAAGGCAACCCCGTGGTGCTCTATATGAAGGGCACACCACAGTTGCCCCAGTGTGGTTTCTCCAGCCGTGCCGCCCAGGCCCTGCAGGCCTGCGAGCAGGAATTCGCCTATGTCAACGTGTTGGCTGATCCGGAGATTTTCGAGAATCTGCCGCGCTACGCCGACTGGCCCACCTTTCCCCAGCTTTACATCAACGGTGAACTGGTGGGTGGTTGTGACATCACCCTGGATTTGTATCAGCAGGGTGAACTGAAAAAGATGGTGGAAGCGGCCGTTGCCGGGGCGGGTGAGAAGGCTGTGGGTTAAAAAGCAATTTACGCGCAGAAATAAAAAGGCAGCCTTTTCATATGGCTGCCTTTTTTGTGTGTTAAAAATGGGTATTCAAGGGATATTCGTAACAGGCGATTTATCCTAAGAACCGAGCTATAAAAACAGCGTCATTCCGGCGCAGGCCGGAATCTAGGCTGCTCACATCTTAATGCTATGCCTCAATTCACTGGATTCCGGCCTGCGCCGGAATGACGAACATAAGGTTGTTGCTGGGGTAGTACCATAGGTTTTCTTTCCTCTTTCCTCTGCCCTTCACCCTTTGCTCTGATCTTCCAACGCCTTCCAGCGATTGACAATGGCACAAAACAGCTCGGCGGTCTTTTCCGTGTCATACACCGCGGAGTGTGCCTCGTTGTTATCCCATTCAATGCCGGCGGCGGCAATGGCACGGGCCAGTACGGTTTGCCCGTAGGCCAGTCCCGCAAGGGTGGCAGTGTCGAAGGTGCTGAACTGGTGGAAGGGATTGCGCTTGATGCCGGTGCGTTCCACCGCGGCCTTGAGGAAGGCCAGGTCGAAGGCGGGATTGTGGCCCACCAGGATGGCCCGGGTGCAGCCACTGCCCTTGAGGATGTGGCGAATGGGCTCGAAGATCTTTTTCAGCGCCGGGCCTTCTTCCTCGGCGATACGCAGCGGGTGGTGCGGATCGATGCCGGTGAAGGCCAGGGCGGATTCCTCCAGGTTGGCGCCGGGGAAGGGTTTGACGTGGGCGCTGACGGTCTCGCCGGGATACACCCGTCCGGCGTCATCCATATGGATGGGCACGGCAGCGATCTCCAGCAGGGCGTCGGTGGCGGCGTTAAAACCGGCGGTTTCCACGTCCACCACCACGGGCAGAAAGCCACGGAAGCGTCGCGCGATGCCGCTGCCCTTGGGGGCGGGGGCGGTCAGTTCCTCCGGGGTCTCCGGGGCGTCGGGGTTTACTGGGCTGTCCACGGAATCACTTCTCCGGCAAAAAAGGGTACGAGGGTTTCGTCACCAAAGGGTAGTTCCGCGGGAATGGTTTGTTCACTGCGTTGCAGGGTGACGTTGTCGGTGTTGCGCGGCAGGCCGTAGAAATCCGCGCCGAAGTGGCTGGCGAAGCCTTCCAGTTTGTCCAGCGCAGCGGCCTGTTCGAAGGCCATGGCGTAAAATTCCAGGGCGGCATGGGCGCTGTAGATGCCGGCGCAGCCACAGGCGGATTCCTTGGCGCCGCGACGGTGGGGGGCGCTGTCGGTGCCGAGGAAGAACTTGGGATTGCCACTGGTGGCGGCCCCCAGCAGTGCCTGGCGATGGGGCTCGCGCTTGAGCACCGGCAGACAGTAATTGTGCGGATGAATGCCACCTACCAGCAGGGCGTTGCGGTTCAGCAGAATGTGTTGCGGGGTGATGGTGGCGGCGATGTTGGCACCGGCCTCTAACACGAAGTTGACGGCATCCCGGGTGGTGATGTGTTCGAAGACGATCTTCAGGTTGGGGAACTGGGCGGCCAGCGGCGCCAGTTGTTGTTCGATGAAGACCTGCTCGCGGTCGAATACATCCACCGCCGGGTCGGTGACCTCGCCGTGCACCAGCAGGGGAATGCCGTGGGCCTCCATGGCCGCCAGTGCTGGATAGGTTTTCTGGATCTGGGTGACGCCGCTGGCGGAATTTGTGGTGGCGCCGGCGGGGTAGAGTTTTACCGCAAATACCACACCGCTGTTTTTGGCGCGGGTGATCTCCCCCGGGTTGGTGGTGTCGGTGAGATACAGGGTCATCAGCGGCTGGAAGTCACTGTCTTGCGGCAGGGCCTGCAGGATACGCTCATGATACGCTTCCGCCTGCGCGGTGCTAGTCACCGGTGGAGTGAGGTTGGGCATGATGATGGCGCGGGCGAACTGCTTCGCCGTGTGGCCGATCACCGCGGCCATGGCGGCGCCGTCGCGCACATGCAAGTGCCAGTCGTCGGGGCGAGTGAGGCTGATCTGGGTGATGGTCTGTCGCAAGTGGTGGTTCCGCGCTGGTAAACAAGAGAGGGGCTATTATGCCATGTTTGTCGCTGGCGCAGTGCGCCATGGCGCGCGACAATGGGTCATTATTTTGTTGCCGGAGCTGCTGTGCGTATTCCCCGAATCTATCAGGCTATCCCCCTGGCCAGCGGCCAGACCCTCGAGCTGGATGCCCAGGCCACGGTGTATCTGGCCAAGGTGCTGCGCCTGCGCGTGGGCGATGAACTGCGAGTGTTCAATGGCGGTGGGGGTGAATTTGCGGCGCAGGTGAGTGAGCTGGGCCGGCGCGCTGCTCGCATCACCCTGGGTGAGGCTGTGCCCGGTTTGCCGGAGTCGCCATTGGAGCTGAGATTATTGCAGGGGGTGTCCCGCGGTGAGCGCATGGATTACACGGTGCAGAAGGCGGTGGAACTGGGGGTGAATCGCATCGTGCCGGTGCTCGCCGAGCGCACCACGGTGAATCTGAAGGGTGAGCGCCGGGACAGGCGCCGTGCCCACTGGCAGGGCGTCGTGCACAGCGCCTGCGAACAGAGCGGGCGCAACCGGGTGCCGGCGGTGGCCCCGGTGACACCTTTTGCCGAGGCCATCGCCGGGGCCGAAGGGCTGAAGTTGGTGTTGCATCATCGTGCCCCCAGTGATCTTGCCAGCCTTAGTGCGCCGGCAGGGCCGGTGACTCTGCTTATCGGTCCCGAGGGTGGCCTGTCGGCCGGGGAAATCGATGCTGCCGAGGCGGCGGGCTTCGTGCCCCTGCGTCTCGGCCCGCGGGTGCTGCGTACCGAGACCGCAGCGCTTGCCGCCCTGGCAGTGCTGCAATGGCAATGGGGAGATTTTAACTCCGGGATGGGTGAATCATGAGCGCCCTGAGGCTGCTGCGTCGCCTGTCTTTTTTATCCACCCGTCGACGTCTGGAATGGTATCCCCCTTTTTTTCTGATGCGGGTGAAAGTGCTGGAACTGGCGGATGACTGGCAGGTCGTACGTCTGCGACTGCCGCTCACCGCTTTTTCCCGCAACCTGGGTGACAGCATGTTCGGCGGTTATCAGGCGGCCCTGGCCGATCCCATCGCCGCTCTGGCCTGTGCCCGGCGGTTTCCCGGTCACGAGGTGTGGACCCGGGCCATGAACATCGATTTCGTGGCAGAGGGTAACAGCGATCTCGAATTGCGTTTTGATTTTGATCCACAGGTCGATGGGCAGATCCGCGCAGACCTTGCCGCCCGCGGGCGTAGTACGCCGAGTTTTGAATACGGCTTTTATCGCCAGGACGGGGTGTTGTGCAGTCGCATTCTCAACACCGTGGCGATTCGCCCGAAGGGCTATGCGGCCTCTATCACACAAGGGCACAAGAACCGCGAAGATCAGTAATATCCACCTGCAGTTTCATTTGGGCAGGCGCTATAATGGGCATGAGAGGCATGGAAAAAATAACGCAGTTCGATGCTCCGGATTTGTTTACGGCCGGGAGTCTACAAATCGCTGTTATTCTTGAGGATTTTCTGACAGAATGCGCGCCACTGAACGGGCGTGTAGTTGTGAATATGCCGTTCCCGCCGATGCCGTCTTCAGGAAATCATAAAACGCGTTAGAAAACGGCATTGATGAAAGGGATGAGTTAGTTAAGGGACTATTGGGTACCGCGGCTCTTTGCACGACCAGGCACGATGTATGGCGCAAGGGCTTTGCCGGACAATACCCATGACACACAGGATGAAACACATGCGAGAACAAGACACCTTTGCAAGTCGATTGACGCAGTTGATTCGTGAACACAACACCTCGCACGCGGAGATTGGCCGTGTGGTGGGCGTTTCCGGCCAGGCCGTGGGCAAGTGGGCCAAGGGCGGTAATATCGAATACGAGAATCTCAAGGCGGTGGCGGCCCATTTCGACGTGAACTGGATTTGGCTGCGCTATGGCGATGAGGCCATGATTTCCTTCAGTGAACGGCGTACCGGCAGCAAGGCGCGCCGCGCGGTGATCAAAGACATCGTCGATAATGAACAGCGCCTGCGTTTAGCATTGGACGTAGCCACCATCGGCACCTGGGATCTGGATATCATCGGCGACCAGATCGTGCTCTCCGATGTGGCGGAAAGGCTGCTTGGCGTAGAAAAGGGAGGCTTTCATGGCAACAAGGACGAGCTCATGGCCTATGTGGCTGAGGCCGACCGTGAGCACGTCAGCGAGACCATTGGCCAGGTGATGGAGGGACGGGAGACCCAGTTCGACATTACCCACGGCCTGACCCAGGGCACGTCCCGGGTACGCCAGCGCGGCAAGCTGGTGGAGGATGATGCCGGCCGACCGGTGCGCATTATCTGTGTGATCACTGCGAAAGAGGACTAAACCGTCCACCAGGCGCTACTTCTTCGGCGCCTGTCTGATTCTAAACCTATTGTTTTACAAAGGAATTCGGCTGCCTCCCGCGGCCGACTTCAACTCCCCCTCGCTTGACCTGCGCCGGCAAAACAACGATCATACGCGGCTCTTTTTTTGCCGCGGCCTTTGCCACTGACCCCGCGCGCAAAATGTACGGATCCGAATTTCTCGAGAGGTTGGAGCATGTCCCAGCAATTACAGATATCCGATGTCGATGCCCAGGAAACCCAGGAATGGGTGGAGGCGCTGGCCGCGGTGATCGAACACGAAGGCGTGGAGCGCGCCCATTTCCTGTTGGAGCAGCTCATCGACAAGGCAAGGCGATCCGGCGCCAATCTGCCCTTTTCCGCCAATACCGCCTATGTCAACACCATCCCGCCGCACATGGAGGCTCCCCTGCCAGGCGACCAGGCCATCGAGGACCGTATTCGCTCCTACATCCGCTGGAACGCCATGGCCATGGTGGTAAAGGCCAATCGCAAGGCCGCAGAACTGGGCGGGCACATCGCCACCTTCGCTTCGGCGGCCACCCTGTATGACGTGGGTTTCAACCACTTCTGGCATGCCCCCAGTGAGGGTCACGGCGGCGATCTGATCTACTTTCAAGGGCATGCTTCTCCGGGCATGTATGCACGCGCCTTTTTGGAAGGCCGGCTCAGCGAGGAGCAACTGGACAACTTCCGCCAGGAAGTGGATGGTCACGGCCTGTCTTCGTACCCCCATCCCCACCTGATGGGCGATTTCTGGCAGTTCCCCACGGTGTCCATGGGCCTGGGCCCCATCATGTCCATCTACCAGGCGCGTTTCATGAAGTATCTGCAGCATCGCGGCCTGGCACAGACCGAAAATCGCAAGGTGTGGGCCTTCATCGGCGACGGCGAGACCGACGAGCCCGAGACCCTGGGCGCCACCTCCCTGGCTGGCCGGGAAAAGCTCGACAACCTGGTGTGGGTGGTGAACTGCAACCTGCAGCGCCTCGACGGCCCGGTGCGTGGCAATGGCAAGATCGTGCAGGAGCTGGAGGCCGGGTTCCGCGGTGCCGGCTGGAACGTGATCAAGGTGTTGTGGGGCAGCTACTGGGATCCGTTGCTGGCCAAGGACAAGGACGGCCTGCTGCAACAGCGCATGATGGAATGTGTGGACGGCGACTTCCAGAACTACAAGTCCAAGGACGGCGCCTATGTGCGCGAGCACTTCTTCAACACGCCGGAGCTGAAGGCCATGGTGGCGAAGATGACCGACGAGGACATCTGGCGTCTCAACCGTGGCGGTCATGACCCGCACAAGGTGTATGCGGCCTATCATGCAGCGGTGAATCACACCGGGCAGCCCACGGTGATTCTTGCCCACACGGTGAAGGGTTACGGCATGGGTTCTGCCGGAGAGGGACAAAACCGCACCCACTCGCAGAAGAAGTTGCAGGACAACGAGATGCTCGCTTTCCGCGACCGTTTCAATATCCCGTTAAATGATGAGGACGCCGCCGCCGGCGAATATTTCGTGCCGGACGCCGACAGCGAGGAAATGCAGTACATGCACGCCCGCCGCAAGGAACTGGGCGGCTACCTGCCGGAGCGCCAGCACCAGGCCGCAGCGCTGGAGATCCCGCCCCTCTCCATCTTCGATGCCATGCTCCAGGGTAGTGGCGACAAGGAGATGTCCACCACCATGGCCTGGGTGCGCATGTTGACCATGTTGTGCCGCGACAAGACCATCGGCAAAAACGTGGTGCCCATCGTGCCCGACGAGGCACGCACCTTCGGTATGGAGGGCATGTTCCGCCAGCTAGGGATTTATTCCTCGGTGGGGCAGCTGTACACACCGCAGGACAAGGACCAGATCATGTTCTACAAGGAGGACATGAGTGGGCAGATCCTCGAGGAGGGCATCAACGAGGCCGGCGCCATGTCCTCGTGGATCGCCGCGGCCACGGCCTACAGCTCTCACGGCGTCAACGTGATTCCCTTCTACATCTATTATTCCATGTTCGGCTTCCAGCGCATCGGTGACCTGGCCTGGGCCGCGGGAGACATGCATGCCCGCGGCTTCCTCATCGGCGGTACCGCCGGGCGCACCACCCTGGCCGGCGAAGGCCTGCAACACCAGGATGGTCACAGCCTGATCCTCTCCGGCACCATCCCCAACTGCGTCAGTTATGATCCTACTTTCAGTTATGAGATGGCGGTGATCATTCACGACGGCATGCGCCGCATGTTCGCCGAGCAGGAAGACGTGTTCTATTACATCACCGCGATGAATGAGAATTACATCCACCCCGCCATGCCCAAGGGTGCGGAAGAGGGCATCATCAAGGGGCTCTACCCCTTCAAGAAAGGCGGCAAGAAAAAGAACAAGGTGCAGCTCATGGGTTCCGGCGCCATTCTTCGCGAGGTGATCGCCGCCGCCGAGCTGTTGTGCGATGACTGGGACGTGGATGCCGACATCTGGAGCGCCACCAGCTTCACCGAGCTGGCCCGCGAGGCCCGCGACTGCGACCGCTGGAACCGCCTGCATCCCACGGAAAAACCCCGCGTGCCCTATGTCACCCAGTGTCTGGAGGGCGCCCCCGGCCCGGTGATCGCCGCCACCGACTATATCCAGTTATACGCCGACAAGATCCGCAAGTGGGTGCCGGCGCGTTACGAGGTGCTGGGCACCGACGGCTTCGGCCGCTCGGATACTCGCGCCCAACTGCGCAAGCACTTCGAGGTGAATGCGGTGCATGTTGCCGTGGCCGCCCTCAAGGCGCTGGCGGATGAGGGTGGCATCGATGCCAAGACGGTGGCCGAGGCCATCGCCAAGTACGGCATCGATGCGGAAAAAATCAACCCGTTAAAGGCCTGATGGCCACAGAGTTCATAGAGGGTGCAGTGAAAAAAATACGTCACGGTACAAAGCATTGCCTGTTATTAACTCTGTGATCTTTGTGGCAAATAAGCAGGGCTGTAGTGTGGGCGTTGCCTGCCAGCAGGGTTTGTAAAGAATGTAAACGGTGGGCAGTACCTTATATGCCCACGGGTACACCCTACGGGTGGTTCGCTTCGTTAATGTCTTGAAGCGCACTGTCCAAAGAGAATAAATAATATGCCAAAAGAAATTTTAGTTCCTGACATCGGTGACTTTGAGGACGTGGAAGTCATCGAGGTACTGGTAGCCCCCGGTGATACCGTGGCCGCCGAGGATTCGCTGATCTCCGTGGAGTCCGACAAGGCCACCATGGAGATCCCCGCCCCTGAGGCGGGGGTGGTGAAAGAGGTAAAGGTGGCAGTGGGAGACAAGGTCTCGCAAGGCAGTCCCATCCTGCTGCTGGAGCCCACGGGTGAAGCGACTTCTGCCGGGCCGGCGGAGCCGGCAAAGGAGAGTGCGCCGGCCGCCCCCGCGACAAGCCAGCCCGAACCGGCGCCGCTCACACCGCCGGTGGCCCCGCGCTCCGCACCGCCGCCGCACAAGCCCTCGCCCACCGCCGGCTTCGATGAGGTGAGTTTCGCCCGCGCCTACGCCTCGCCCTCGGTGCGCCGTTTCGCCCGCGAGCTGGGGGTGGATCTGGGACGGGTGGCCGGCAGCGGCCGCAAGGGGCGCATCCTCAAGGACGACGTGAAGGCCTTCGTGAAACAGACCCTGACCCAGGGCGTGCCGGCCAGCGGTGGACTGGCGGTGGAGCCCATGCCGGAGATCGATTTCAGCCAGTGGGGCGACATCGAGATCCAGAAGCTCTCCAAGATCAACAAGCTCACCGGCAAGTTCCTGCACCGCAACTGGGTGACCATTCCCCATGTCACCCAGTTCGACGAGGCGGACATCACCGACCTGGACGACTTCCGCCGCACCATGGCCGCCGAATACAAGGACAAGGGGATCAAGATCACCATGCTGGCATTTTTGATCAAGGCCGTGGTCTCGGCGCTGCGTGAGTTCCCGCGTTTCAATTCGTCGCTGGATCCCAGCGGTGAAAACCTCATCGTCAAGAATTATTACCACATCGGCATCGCCGTGGACACGCCGGACGGCCTGGTGGTGCCGGTGGTGCGCGACGCCGACTGCAAGTCCCTGGTGGACATTGCCGCCGAGCTGGGCGAGATCAGCCAGAAGGCGCGGGACAAGAAACTCAAGCCCGCCGACATGCAGGGCGGTTGTATGACTATTTCCAGTTTGGGCGGCATCGGCGGCACCAAGTTCACGCCCATCGTCAATGCGCCCGAGGTGGCCATTTTGGGCGTGTCGCGGCACAAGATGACGCCGGTGTGGAATGGTAAGGAATTTTCACCGCGGCTGATGTTGCCATTGTCCCTGTCCTACGATCACCGGGTCATCGACGGCGCCGATGGCGCGCGTTTCACCACTTTCCTTGGCAAGGTGCTGGCCGATGCGCGCCGTTTGGTGATGTAGCCCATGAGTAATCTGATTGAAGTTAAAGTTCCCAATATTGGCGACTTCGCAGACGTCGAGGTCATCGAGGTGCTGGTCGGCCCGGGCGACACCATCGCCGCCGAGGATTCACTGATCTCCGTGGAGTCTGACAAGGCCACCATGGAGATCCCCGCGCCCCAGGGGGGTGTGGTGAAAGAGCTGCTGGTGAATGTGGGCGACAATGTGTCCGAGGGTTCGCCCATCCTCATGCTGGAGGCCGATGAAAGTACGCAGTCCGCACCGCTGGAGAAGCCGGCGGCAGAACAAGCCGCAACGGGCGAAACCGCAGAGAAAACGGCGCCGGTTACCGCACCGGCCGCGGCGACCTTTGCCGGCAACGTGGATATCAGCGCCCAGGTCGTGGTGCTGGGCTCGGGGCCCGGCGGCTACACCGCCGCCTTCCGCGCCGCCGACCTGGGCCTGAAGGTGATCCTCATCGAACGCTACGAGAGCATCGGCGGCGTATGCCTCAATGTGGGCTGCATTCCCTCCAAGGCCCTGTTGCATACCGCGCAGGTGATCAACGAGGCTGCCGAGTTCGGTGACATCGGTGTCAGCTTCAACACGCCAAAGATCGATCTCGACAAGCTGCGTGGACACAAGCAGGCCGTGGTGGACAAGCTCACCGGCGGCCTCAAGGGCCTGGCCAGGCAACGCAAGGTACAGATCGTTCACGGCTATGGCAAGTTCACTTCAGCCAACACGATTGAGGTGGAGGCGGAGGACGGCACCAAAACCGTGGTGGGTTTCGAGCACTGCATCATCGCCGCCGGCTCCCGCGTCACCAAGCTGCCCTTCATTCCCTGGAGCGATCCGCGGGTGATGGATTCCACCGATGCGCTGGAAATCGAGGAAGTGCCCAAGCGCCTGCTGGTGGTTGGCGGCGGCATCATCGGCCTGGAGATGGCCACGGTGTACGACGCCCTGGGCGCCGAGGTTACCGTGGTGGAACTGTCGCCGGGGCTGATTCCGGGCGCCGACCGCGACGTGGTGCGGCCCCTGGAGCGGCGCATCAAGAAGCGTTACGAAAATATTTTCCTGAATACCAAGGTCACGGCCATCGAGCCCACCGACGAAGGTCTGCTGTGTTCCTTTGGAGGGTCCGCCAAGCAAAAGAAAGGCGCGCCGGAGCAGGACACCTTCGACCGCGTGCTGGTGTCCATCGGCCGTTCCCCCAACGGCCTGCTGATCGATGCCGAGAAGGCCGGCGTGGCAGTGGACGAGCGTGGTTTTATCCATGTCGACAAGCAAATGCGCACCAACGTGCCGCACATCTTCGCCATCGGCGATATCGTGGGTCAGCCCATGCTGGCGCACAAGGCCACCCACGAGGGCAAGACCGCCGCGGAGGTCATCGCCGGCATGAAGTCCTTCTTCGATGCGCGCACCATTCCTTCCGTTGCCTACACCGACCCGGAAGTGGCGTGGATGGGCAAGACCGAGGACGAGTGCAAGGCCGAGGGCATCAGCTACGAGAAGGGCGTGTTTCCCTGGGCGGCCAGCGGGCGATCCCTGTCCCTGGGCCGTGACGAGGGCATGACCAAGGTGTTGTTCGACGAGAACCATCGCCTCATCGGCGCGGCCATGACCGGCCCCAATGCCGGCGAGCTGATCGCCGAGGCGGTGCTGGCCCTGGAAATGGGTGCCGATATCGAAGACATCGCCCTGACCATTCACCCGCATCCCACCCTGTCGGAGACCTTCAACTTCGCCGCCGAGGTGGCCGAGGGCACCTGTACCGATATCTACGCACCGAAGCGAAAAAAGTAGCCTGACGCGAAACAGGCTACGCTGGACCCAACATCGAGAAACAGCATGAGTAAAACCAAGATCAACAAAGTGGTGCTCGCCTATTCCGGCGGGCTGGATACCTCCATCATCCTCAAGTGGCTGCAGGACGAATACGACTGCGAGGTGGTGACCTTTACCGCCGACATCGGCCAGGGCGAAGAGGTGGAGCCGGCGCGCGAAAAGGCCAAGGCGGCGGGTGTGATGGAGATCTACATCGACGATCTGCGTGAGGAATACGCCCGTGATTTCGTGTTTCCCATGTTTCGCGCCAACGCCATCTACGAGGGCGAGTATCTGTTGGGCACCTCCATCGCCCGGCCGTTGATCTCCAAGCGTCAAATTGAAATCGCCAACGAGACGGGCGCCGACGCGGTGTCCCACGGCGCCACCGGCAAGGGCAACGACCAGGTGCGTTTCGAGCTGGGTTATTACGGCCTCAAGCCGGACGTGCACGTCATCGCTCCCTGGCGCGAATGGGATCTCAACTCCCGCGAGAAACTCATGGCCTATGCCGAGGCCCACGGCATCGCCGTGGAGCAGAAGCGGGGCAAGAAATCCCCCTATTCCATGGACGCCAACCTGCTGCACATCTCCTACGAGGGCGGCATCCTGGAAGATCCCTGGGCGGCGCCGGAGGAGGGCATGTGGCGCTGGACCGTGTCGCCGGAGAAGGCCCCGGATACACCGACCATCATCGAGCTGACGTTCGAGAAGGGCGACATCGTGGCCATCGACGGCGAGCCCATGAGTCCGGCGCAGGTCATGGAGCACCTGAACAAAGTGGCCGGCGCCAACGGTATCGGCCGCGACGACATCGTCGAAAACCGCTACGTGGGTATGAAGTCCCGCGGCTGTTACGAGACCCCGGCGGGCACGGTGATGCTCAAGGCCCATCGCGCCATGGAGTCCATCACCCTGGATCGTGAAGTGGCCCACCTGAAAGATGAACTGATGCCCCGTTATGCCGCGCTGATCTACAACGGCTACTGGTGGGCGCCGGAGCGCCGCATGTTGCAGGAGATGATTGATGCCTCCCAGGTCACGGTGAACGGCCGGGTGCGCCTGAAATTGTACAAGGGCAACGTGATCGTCGAAGGGCGTGAGTCCGCCACGGATAGCCTGTTTGACGCCAATATCGCCACCTTCGAGGACGACGAGGGTGCCTACAACCAGCAGGATGCCGAGGGCTTCATCAAGCTCAACGCCCTGCGCATGCGCATCGCCGCCAGGAAAACTACCTAATTTCCCCACAACTGATTGGCAATATTACCATTTTGTGCTTAGATGCCCCTGTGATTGTCAAACCTGTGGTTTAGCGCCTCTCGGAGCATGGCTACAGGGCTAGACAGCACTGGGCAAAAATCACAATAACAAAGACAGTTGTTCCGGTGTGCGCACCGCTGTCATCGCAGAAGGGGGGTTATTTGCAGACGACGCTTAATCTCGTCAAAGGCATTACCCAGAAGGAACTCTCCGATATCTCCATTGAGTCGGGTGAGGGCATCGTAGCCCTCGATCAACAAGGATGTGTACTTAGTGTCAATTCCGAAGCCGAGCGTATGCTGGGCTGGTCTACCGCCGAAATCCTCGGTGAGGATTTCTTTTCCCTCAGTAAATTTTCCCTTGCAGATATCGCCGCCCTCGGTTCCGGCTCACGCTGTCCGGCGCTGAAGACCATCAACTGTCCCCATCTCAATGTTAGCGCCAGAATCAATCGCAAAGACGGCCAGCAGATACTCATCAACTTCATGCTCACCACCTTGTTTGACGGTGGTCTGGTGTCTGGAAAATTGTTTGTGTTTAGCGAAGAAATCGACGCCCAGGCTGAGGTCCATTCCCGGGAGGTAGTGGACAATGCCGCAAGCATTATCGTGAAACTGGATGCCGGCGGTAATGTGGTATTTGCCAACCGTCACGGTCAATGGTTGTTTGGCGATGTGAGTGATGATGAGTTGCTGCCGGAATCTGTCGTCACCTTGCTGGTAGAAAGCCCTTGCCAACTGGATCAACAAACACTGTTAGACCGCCGTTGGGTGGAGGGTCAGGAAAAAGAGGTGTGTGTGGCCTGGTCCGTGTCGGTGTTGCGGGATGATCAGGGTGTGGTCACGGGTGCGGTGTGTGTGGGAAATGATTTTACTGATCATCACCATTCGCTGAAAAGGCAACTGCATGAAAGCTCCACCGTACAGAAAATTTTTGAGCACATTCGCGATGGCGTCATCACAGTGGATTTCGAAGGCAGGGTTGAGTATCTCAATCCAACTGCAGAACATCTCACGGGTTGGGGTAATGAGGAGGCTCGGGGCCAATGGCTCAAGGATGTTTATCATGTGGTGGAAGAACAGAGCATGGAAAGCGCCGATGACCTGGTGATGCGTTGTATGCGTGAGCGCAGTAGTACACACTGCCAGGGTAATCGCGTGCTATTGCGCCGTGATGGTTGGGAATTTGCGGTACAGGAATCGGCCACACCGGTACATGATGTCAATGGAGATATCTCTGGCGCGGTGTTGGTATTCAGTGATATTTCCGAATTGCGCGGCATGGAACGCTGGATGGAATATGAGTCGCAACATGACTCTCTGACCGGCCTTATCAACCGCCAGCAGTTTGAAGAGCGCCTGCAGGCGGCCTTGGACAGTGCGCAATCCAATGATGAACAACACGTACTGTGTTATCTCGATGTCGATCAGTTCAGATTGATCAACGATACCTATGGTCGCTCTGCCGGCGACCGCTTGTTGAAGGAAATCTCCCTGTTGTTGAAGGAGTGCCTGAGGGATGATGAAAGCCTGGCCCGTTTGGGCGGCGATGAGTTTGCTGTGATATTACAGAACCAGTCTCTGGATTCTGCGCGCAGGGATGCCAAGGCATTGTGTCGTGCGGTGCGTGATTTTCATTATGTCTGGCAGGACAAGCCCTATGAGGTGGGAATGAGTATTGGCCTGGTGCCCATCACTGCGCAATGGCATGATCTGGCGGAGATCATGCGCGTGGCGGATTCAGCCTGTGACGTTGCCAAAGAAATGGGCCGTAATCGCGTGCATGCCTATGCGCCTCGTGATCTTGCCCTGCGCCAGCGCGAAGTTGAAATGCGCTGGATTCAGTATATCCGCCATGCCCTCAATGAAGACCGCTTTCAGTTGTATTGCCAGAACATCGTGCCCCTGGGCGCTGATCCAGAATACGATACTCATTACGAAATTTTGTTGCGTATGAAAGGGGATGATGGGAAGTTGATTCGTCCCACTGAATTTATTGCCGCAGCGGAACGTTATCACCTGATGCCGGCCATTGATCGATGGGTGGTCACTCAGGCGCTGGATTTGCTGGCCAGGCGCCTGCGCCGTGGCGCCATCAATGGCATGTTTGCCATTAACATCTCCGGCCAGTCACTGGATGATGATGAATTTCTCCATTTCGTGGTGGACAGATTGCACGACTGCGCCGTGCCGCCGGAGATGATCTGCTTTGAGATCACGGAAACGGTGGCGGCCACCAATCTCATGGGGGTACAGAAATTCATCGCCGTGTTACATGGCATGGGCTGTCGCTTTGCGCTGGATGATTTTGGTCGCGGAATATCTTCTTTTGCCTACCTGAAAAATCTCAAGGTGGACTATCTGAAGATAGACGGCCTGTTTGTCAGGGATATTGTCGACGATGAGATTGGTTGTGCCATGGTCGAATCCATCAATCACATTGGCCATATCATGGGTATCCAGACCATTGCAGAATTCGTGGAATCACAGGATGTGCTGGAGAAACTTATTACCCTGGGCGTGGACCATGTGCAGGGCTACCAATTGGGGCGGCCTCGTCCCATGCTTCCCGCCTACCGCAACAGCGCAATGCATTAACATTCACCGGCCCCATCCCGTGTTTGTCGCCTGTAACATTCCCCATCGTTGTTCATCCTAGTGCTGTGGCAGGCATTTCCGGCCTGCCAGGAAAATAACCCCGCATTAAATACGGAGCATAAAAGCGATGAAAAACAGTAAATTGATTGCCCGGTCCGCCTTGGTGAGCCTGCTTGCAGTAGGCGTCCTGAGCACTGTCAGTGAGCCCGTGGAGGCAGGCAAGAAAAAAATGGAAAAATGCTACGGTATCGTCAAGGCCGGGCAGAATGACTGTCAGACCTCCAATAGCGCCTGTGCCGGAACGGCGGAGGTAGACGCCAAGCCCACGGCATTCATCGTCTTGCCCAAGGGCAGTTGTGAGAAAATCGTTGGCGGCAGCCTGAAGCCCAAAGCCTGATCGGCATTAACATGTATTCGCAGGTGAATGGCAGCATCCCAGCTCGTGCCGGCATTGGGCTGCGTGCGCCACACTTTCAGGCTGTGCTGGACACCTTGCCGGAGGTGGCCTGGTTCGAGGCACACAGCGAAAACTATTTCGGTATTGCTGACAGTGGCCAGTTGGGTGGCGTACCCTTGCACTATCTGCAACGGGTGCGCGAACACTATCCCGTCAGCCTGCATGGGGTGGGTTTGTCCCTTGGTTCGGTGGATCCCCTCGATCGCTCTCATCTTAAACAGTTGAAGACGCTTATCGAGATCATCGAACCGGGGCTGGTCTCGGAACACCTGTCCTGGAGTTCGGTGGACGGCCAGTATTTCAATGACCTGCTTCCGCTGCCCTATACTGAAGAGGCCCTGGTGCACTTGGTGGAGCGTGTTTCGGCAACCCAGGATTTCCTCGGCCGGCAGATTCTCGTGGAGAATGCCTCTTCGTATCTGGAGTTTGCCGATGCCAATATCCCCGAGTGGGAATTTATTGCGGAGTTGGCGCGGCGCGCGGATTGCAAAATACTGTTAGACGTGAACAATGTTTACGTCAATGCCATGAATCATGGCTTCGACCCACAGCACTTCTTGCAGGCCGTGCCCGTGGATCTGGTGGAAGAAATTCACCTTGCCGGACACACTGTGAAGACCTTTGGTGAGGGCGTGTTGCGTATCGACACTCACGACCAGCTGGTATGTGATGCGGTGTGGGATCTGTATGAGTCCGCAGTCCAGCGTTTTCCCCATGTGCCGGTATTGATCGAATGGGACAGCAGGCTGCCGGAGTTGGACGTGTTGCTGGCAGAGGCGGCGCGCGCAGATGGCATTACTGGTATTGGCGAGGGAGAACGACATGCCCGGCTTGCATGAACAGCAACGCCGTTTTGCCAATTTTATAACTGCCACGGACGAGGCCCCACCAGGATTGGCCATGCCGGGCTTGAAGTCTGGCGCCGTAGGCGAGTTTACAGATGAACAACGTCTGCAGATCTATCGCAACAACTACCGCATCAGTCTGCGTGAGGCCCTGGCCGGGGTTTATCCCGTGGTTCAAAAACTGGTCGGTGAGGAATTTTTTCACCATGCCGCCCGTGAATATGTCCTGCAACATCCTTCACACAGGGGAAATCTGCATCATTACGGCGCCGACTTTGCCACTTTCCTGCAGGGCTTTCCAGGCCTGGAGGAGCTGGTTTATTTGCCGGATGTGGCGCGTCTCGAATGGGCCCATCATCAGGTTTTTCATGCCACGGAAGACCGCGCGCTCAGGCTTTCAGCACTGGCAGCCCTGGATGAACAGGCGATGATGGAGGTGTGTTTCGTCGTCTCGGATGCTTGTCGTTTACTGGTTTCGGATTATCCCGTGGTGAAAATATGGCAACTGAACCAGGCTGTAGGGACGCAGGAAACCTTGTCTCTGGATGAAGGCGGAGTGCGGTGTGTGGTGATACGCCATGGCTGTGACATTGAATTTCACGTCCTCGATGAAGGCGGATTTACCCTGCTGGAGACGCTGGCGCAGGGTAAGTCTTTTGCCCGGGCCTGTGAGGCCGCGCTGGCCGTGGAGACCGCTTGTGACATTGGTGGCGTATTGCAATATCTGGTGGTGCAAAAGATGATCGTTGATTTTGGCGTGCCGCCCGGAGTTGTTGGACAGCAAGTAACAGACACAGGAGAAAGAAAATGACCACATTGACGGAAAATGCCCTGGTCAGAAAGGTTACCGGTTGGGTCCTGCCGCTCTACGCCATGCTGGATAAGTTGTCGCCCCTGAGCATCCTGGCGGTACGTCTATGGGTTGGCTGGGTGTTTTTCAAATCAGGCATGACCAAGATCAAGTCCTGGGACTCCACCCTCTACCTGTTTGAGTATGAATATGACGTGCCTTTTCTACCCTTTGAATGGGCGGCCTATATGGGGACGGCGGCGGAGTTGTTTTTGCCGGTGTTGTTGGTGCTGGGAATCGCCGGGCGGTTTGGCGCCATTGCCCTGTTCATTTTCAACATTACCGCGGTGATTTCCTACCCGGACCTCAATGCCGCCGGGCTGCGGGATCATGAGGTGTGGGGTATTCTGATCTTTATTGTGGTGACTCATGGCCCGGGCAAGTTGTCTCTCGACTACCTGCTATGCCGTAAATTCTGTCCCAAGAACTGAGGATCTATTTCCTGTTAGCCAGTTGCTGTACGCAGCTCAGGTACTGGTCCTCGTTCGGTGCGCTGTTGTTGCGCTGCGCCTCCCACAGCGAGCGCCCCAGGCATTCCATGATCTGGTGTTCCGCTTCGTGGGGGTCGCCAAAGCGTAACAGGCATTGCTTGTGCGCCAGCGCGATACCCGGTGGCCGGTCGGTGGCCAGTTGCTCGCGAATGGCGATGTGCATGCCCATGTGCATGAAGGGATTGGCCTCGCCCAACTCGGGCAGGAAGTCTTTGTCCAGTGCCTCCTCACCCTGTTCCAGCAGGGGATGATATTCCGGATGCAGGGACACTACCTCGGCGATCATGACCTCCAGCGGCTGCATGGGCGCACCGTTTTGTTGTTTGCGCCAGGCATCGAGGTACATCTGACGGAGCTGGCCGCGATCCTGGCCGAACATCAGTCGTACTCCTTCTTCTTGTATTCACACAAATCCTCAATGACACAGGAACCGCAGCGCGGCTTGCGCGCGATGCAGGTGTAGCGCCCGTGCAGGATCAGCCAGTGGTGGGCGTCGTGCTTGAATTCATCGGGCACGAACTTGAGCAGCTTCTTCTCCACCTCCAGGACGGTCTTGCCCGGCGCCAGGCCGGTGCGGTTGGCGACGCGGAAGATGTGTGTGTCCACGGCAATGGTGGGCTGGCCAAAGGCGGTGTTGAGGATCACATTGGCGGTCTTGCGTCCCACCCCCGGCAGGGCCTCCAGGGCGGCACGATCCTCCGGCACCTCGCCGTTGTGCTGCTCCACGAGGATACGGCAGGTCTGGATGAGATGTTTGGCCTTGCTGTTGTACAGGCCGATGGTCTTGATGTATTCCTTGAGGCCCGTTTCCCCCAGGGCGAGAATGGCCTCGGGGGTGTTGGCCACGGGGAAAAGTTTGGCGGTGGCCTTGTTGACCCCCTTGTCCGTGGCCTGGGCGGATAACAGCACCGCCACCAGCAGTTCGAAAGGGGTCCTGTAGTGCAGCTCGGTGGTGGGCGCGGGGTTGTGTTCCTTCAGGCGCTGGAAGATTTCGCGGCGTTTTTGGGCGTTCATGGGGTGGGCATTCTAAACGGTTTTGCGCCGCCGTGCTGGTGGAAAAAACATCATCGTCCGCTACAGGCCTTGAGTTTACTGGGGTGCAACGATGTCAAGGTTTATTCCTCTTTATGCACAAAGGGCCTGATTCCGGTGAAGACGGGCGGGATTTCCCCCGGTTTTTTGACAATAACGGGTTGAAATGACCTAAGTGATTGAAATTACTGGTTAATATGAATTGATTAAAAAATAATCAATCTAAAAATGACACTAGTATTACAGCACGAAGTGATTTTTTTCGCGGCTTTTCCACAAACTTATCCACAGCTTTTGTGGATAACCGGGAAAGCAATTGAGGGACAATCAGTTAGCTGCGCTTACTGATGCGATGACTGAATCCTTGTAACTAAAACCACCCTCTGGGAGGGTAGCCTGGCGGCGAAATCTGTCCCCCTCGCAGGTCTGGTAAACTGCACCCGATGGCTGTTCCCAAAATTTATTTACGTGTCGCGGTGCCCTCGCCTTTGCGCCGCAGTTTCGATTATCTCCCCCCCGCCGGTTGCGATCTGCATACCCTCCAGCCGGGCATGCGCCTGCGCGTGCCCTTCGGCCGCAGCACGTTGGTGGCGGTGTTGCTGGCCATCAGTGATGAGACTGATGTGCCTCAATCCCGCCTCAAGCGTGTCAGCGAGGTGCTGGACAGCGGGCCGCTGCTGTCTCGCAGTCTGCTGAAGCTGCTGCTGTGGGCCAGCAGCTATTATCAGTACCCCATCGGCGAGGTGTTGGGTAACGCCCTGCCGGTGCTGTTGCGCCAGGGACAGCTGCCGGCGGTGCAGGGCGAGCAGGTCTGGCGCCTGACACCAACGGCCCAGGAATTGGATGCGGAGACAGTGGCGCAGCTCGAGCGTCGCGCACCGCGTCAGGCGGCCCTGCTGGCCCTTCTCCAGGCGGCCGGCGATGATGGCCTCACAGCGACGCCCATCGACGCCGTGCAGGAGCACTGGCGGCCGGTGATGCGCAAGCTGGTGGACAAGGGTTGGGTGGCTGTAACCACACGGGTTAATCTGCTGGTGTCGGCCGGAGGCGTAAGCGATGCCGCACCGTCCCTGCATCCCGAGCAGGCCGCGGCGGTGGAGGCCATGGGGGCTGGACTGGGGCGTTTTGGCGTACACCTGCTGGAAGGCGTCACCGGCAGCGGTAAGACCGAGGTGTACCTGGCGCTCATGGAGCGGGTGCTGTCGCAGGGCAGGCAGGTGCTGGTGCTGGTGCCGGAGATCGGCCTCACCCCGCAACTGGTATCCCGTTTTCAGCGGCGCCTCAATGCGCCTATGGTGGTGTTGCATTCGGGTCTGTCGAACCGTGAGCGGCTTTCCGCCTGGCTGGCGGCGCGCAGTGGCGAGGCGGCTCTGGTCATCGGCACCCGCTCGGCGGTGTTCACGCCCTTCAACAATCTGGGGCTGGTGATTCTCGACGAGGAGCATGACGCCTCCTTCAAGCAACAGGAGGGCTTTCGTTATTCGGCGCGTGACGTGGCGGTGAAACGCGCCCAGTTGGAAGACCTGCCCGTGGTGCTGGGTTCGGCCACACCCTCGCTCGAGAGTCTGTACAACGCCCAGCAGGGCCGCTATGCCCGCTTGGCCCTGACTCGGCGCGCCGGCGTCGCGCAAGCACCTTCCATCGCCGTGCTCGACGTGCGCAAGCAGCCCATGTTCGATGGCCTGTCCACGGCCCTGCTCAACGCCATGCGTCGCCATCTCGAGAGCAACGGCCAGGTGCTGGTGTTTCTCAACCGGCGTGGCTACGCACCCACCCTGCTGTGTCACGACTGCGGCTGGGTGGCCACCTGCCGGCGCTGTGACGCGCACATGACACTGTTCAATCACCGCACCCGCCTGCGCTGCCACCACTGTGGTGCCGAACGACCGGTCGAGCCTCAGTGTCCGGAATGTGAAAGTACCGAACTGCGTCCGGTGGGCGCCGGCACCGAACGCCTTGAGGCGGCGCTGCAACACCAGTTTCCGGACACCGGCATTGTGCGCATCGACCGCGACACCACACGGCGCAAGGGCGCCATGGCCACGTTGCTGGACAGCGTGCACGACGGTAGCAAACGCATCCTGGTGGGCACGCAAATGCTCGCCAAGGGCCATCACTTTCCGGATGTCACCCTGGTGGGCATTGTCGACATGGATCAGGGCCTGTTCAGCGCCGACTTCCGCGCCACCGAGCGCATGGCCCAACTGCTGGTACAAGTGGCCGGGCGGGCCGGGCGCGCAGAGCGACCGGGACAGGTACTGATCCAGACCCATCATCCCGATCATCCACTGTTGCAAACCCTGTTGCGCGAGGGTTATGCCGCCTTCGCCCGGGCCGCCCTGGAGGAACGCCGTCAGGCCCGGCTCGCGCCCTACAGTCACCTGGCCCTGCTACGTGCCGAGGCGGTGGACGGCCGCCTGCCTCTGCAGTTTTTACAGCACGCCCGAAGCCTTGCCGAACAATCAGCCATGGCGGGGGTACAGCTGCTGGGTCCCGTCCCAGCGCCTATGGAACGCCGCGCCGGGCGGGTGCGGGCGCAGTTACTGTTACAGGCCGATGAACGTGCTGACTTACACCGTCTGCTGGAAACCTGGCTGCAACAGCTGGAAGCCGACAAACTGGCTCGTAAGGTGCGTTGGTCGATTGATGTGGATCCGCAGGAGATGTTTTAACCGTGTGTTGCTTCACACATACAAAAACGCCACTCAGTTGAGTGGCGTTTTTGCATGGCCAGGTGCTGCGGCAATCAGTCGATGACTTTCCGGCGGGCTGCGCCAAAGCCAATCAGCCCCAAGGCCAGCAAGGCGAGCGATGAAGGTTCCGGAACACTAGTGGCACACTTACCCTGATTGATGGAGAAGTTCCCAACGCCCCAGTAGTCCGGCTCGATGGTGACCGAGGTCAGCATGGAACAGCTTCCATTGCTGTTGTCGGCGTAGATGCCAAAGCCGGGGGTGTTGTCGCGATTGACATTGAATCGATACTGGCTGCTGATACCCAGGCCGTTGGTTTCCATGGCGGTGAGCCAGGCGTTGTTGCCCATGCTGCCCAGATTGGCGCCCACATTGAAGGAAAAGGCAAAGGTATTTTCGGGCAGCAAAATAGTCACCAGGTGCTGATCGGTGGTGAAAATATCGTAATCACCGGCTTCACCATTGTTCCACCAGTTGACATTGTCAGCCAGGTTTCGGGTCAGGGCCATGGGGTCATTGTCTGCATCTAGAAAGTTCAGCGAGCCGTTGATCGGTGAGGCAACCGTGGTCGTGCCGCTGCCGATATTTCCGCCATTGGTCACGGCAAAGTCCGTCATGGCGTAGCCACCAACAGTGTTTGGCGTTGCGCTGCCGGAGGCGTAGCTGTCCAGGATCAGTGTGGCCGATGCCGGAGAGCAGAGCCCAAATGCAGTGAGGATAAAGGTGAGGGTGGCGATATTTTTACGCATGGTGATTCCTGGATTGATGAAAAAATGAAATTAAAAGTTGGTCATTTAAACTGTAAGATGCAGTCTCCGTGCCAAAAAAATATTTGTTATAAAAAACAATGGGATATTGTTTTGGCGGCACTGTCGTAACTGGTGGTTGTAAAGTATTCCGACAGGTATTTGCTGGTTTTTAGTGGTTTTTAGTGGTTTTAGGGGGACGGAGGAATCAGTGGTTTACCAGGAGATTGGTCAATGGCTGGTTTTCAATTGGTTGGCATTGTTCATGGTTGGCATTGATCAGCCGTCGCGTTGCATTATAGGTGGAGTGATTTGGAATGACTTGCTTGTGCTGGGTAAGCTCTGCAAGGGATAATGCGCCGCTTTCTTTGCCACGATCACCGACATGAAACAACAACTTGCCTCCCTGATCCAGTCCGCCATTGAGACCCTGCAAGCCCAGGGTGAGCTACCGGCGGACCTGTCGCCCAAAATCCAGATCGAACGCACCCGCGACCCCAGCCACGGTGACTACGCCTGCAATATCGCCATGATGCTGGCCAAGCCGGCCAAGGCCAGGCCGCGGGATCTGGCGGAAAAGATCGTCGCCGCCCTGCCTGCCGATGCACGGCTGGAGAAGGTCGCCATTGCCGGGCCGGGCTTCATCAACTTCACCCTCACCGAGGCGGCGGCCTTCGCCGTGGTGGGCGCGGTGCTGGAGGCCGGCGAGGCCTATGGGCGTTCCACCGTGGGGGACGGTCAATCCGTGCAGGTGGAGTTTGTCTCCGCCAATCCCACAGGTCCCCTGCACGTGGGCCACGGTCGCGGCGCGGCCTATGGCGCGGCGGTGGCGGACCTGTTGGCGGCGGTGGGCTTTAAAGTGCACCGCGAATATTACGTCAACGACGCCGGCCGGCAGATGGACATCCTGGCGGTGAGCGTCTGGCTGCGCTATCTCGATCTGTGTGGCGAAACCATCACCTTCCCGGTCAACGGCTACAAGGGCGACTACGTGTGGGACATCGCCGCCACCCTGCACCGTGAGCACGGCGACGCCTTTCGCCATGCCGCGGAGATCGTGTTGAGCAACCTGCCTGCCGACGAGTCCGAGGGTGGCGACAAGGAACAGTATATCGACGCGCTGATCGACCGCGCCAAGGAGTTACTGGGCGACGTGAGCTATCGCACGGTGTTCGATACCGGCCTGAACAGCATCCTCGATGACATCCGCCGCGACCTCGAAGGTTTCGGCGTGGTCTACGAGGAATGGTTTTCCGAGCGTTCGTTGACCGAGTCCGGCGCCGTGGCCCGCGCCATCGAGTGTTTGAAAGACGCCGGCCACCTGTACGAGAAGGACGGCGCCTGGTGGTTCCGTTCCACCGACTTCGGCGACGAGAAGGACCGCGTGGTTGTGCGCGACAACGGCCAGACCACCTATTTCGCGTCAGACATCGCCTACCACATGCAAAAGCTCGAACGCGGCTTCGACCGGGTCATCGATGTGTGGGGCGCCGACCACCACGGCTACGTGCCGCGGGTCAAGGCCGCGCTCACCGCGCTGGGTGACGATGCCTCCAGGCTCGACGTGCTGCTGGTGCAGTTCGCCATTCTCTATCGCGGTGGCGAGAAGATGCAGATGTCCACCCGCTCCGGCGAGTTCGTCACCCTGCGCGAGCTGCGCGAGGAAGTGGGCGACGATGCGGCTCGCTTCTTCTACGTGCTGCGCAAGTGCGAACAGCACATGGACTTCGATCTCGACCTGGCCAAGTCGCAGAGCAGCGACAACCCGGTGTATTACATCCAGTACGCCCATGCGCGGGTATGCAGCGTGTTGCGGCAGATGGAAGAGAAGGGGCTGAGCCATGACCGTCACCACGGGCTGGCCAATCTCACGCTGCTGACCGAGTCCCACGAACAGGCCCTGCTCACCGGGCTGTCCCGCTACCCCGAGGTGGTGGAATCCGCGGCGCTGAATCACGAGCCGCATCAGCTGGCCCATTTCCTGCGCGAGCTGGCCAATGATTTTCACACCTATTACAACGCCCACCAGTTTCTGGTGGACGATGTGGCCCTGCGCGACGCGCGCCTGTGTCTGATCAAGGCCACGCGGCAGGTGATTGCCAATGGCCTGGGTCTGCTGGCGGTGTCCGCGCCGGAATCCATGTAGTCTACTTTTAGTTATGGCCAAGGACTACAAGAATACCCCCAAGCCCAAGGACAAGGTGCCGAAACCCATGCCGGGCTGGGTGTGGATGCTGGGTGGTCTGGCCATCGGTCTGTTCGTGGCACTGCTGGTGTACCTGCAGGCGGTGCCGCGCAAGGTGACAACGCCGGCACCTGTGGAAGAAAAAAGCCGTTTTGCTCCCAAGCCGGAAAAGACAAAGAAGCCAACAGTGAAAGAAAAGTCTGAGCAAAAACCACGTTTCGATTTTTACAATCTGCTGCCGGAGATGGAGGTGTTCATTCCGCCCCAGGAATTGGCCGAGGAACGTGAGCGCAAGGCCGCGGATGCCGTGACGTATTATTTGCAGGCCGGCTCTTTCCGGCGTCTGGAAGATGCGGATCGCATGCGCGCGCAACTGGCGCTGAACAATATCGAGTCCCACATCCAGCGTGTCACCATCAACGACAGCCAGACCTGGTACAGGGTGCGTGTGGGGCCGTTCAAGAGTGCACGCAAGATGGATAAGGTACGCAACCGGCTGCGTGCGCAATCCGTAGACCCTATTGTGCTCAAGGTCAAATAGACTTTTTTTATCGGTGATCTCCGGGCTGCCCCTTCTGGTCAGCTTCTGACACTCTGTGACACCCGTCACGGTACGGTTGGACAGGCCTCCATACACTGCAATTCAGGGGTTTTTGCTGTAAACCTTTCGTCTTCCCTGCCGTTATACTTCGCAGGGAAAGTCGCAGACTTTGCTTGGATTCCTCCGCTTGCGCGACATGGGGCCCGGCCCCGCCGTGAGGCGCATCAGGGGGATGTCCTATTTTAACTTGCCTGCCAGAGCCGATGATCAACCAATGAGCGCTGCCAAACAACTGCTGGACCACAAGCTGCTGAGATCCTTGTCGCCCTTGTGCGACCTGTCTCCTGATATGCTGGCCGAACTTAGCGCCAAATCACGTATTACTCAGGTGGCGGCGGGCGCGACCATTTTTAAACAGGGTGAGCGGGATCATCGCACGCTTTATCTGGTGGCCGGGAAACTGGAACTCACCGACAGCGCTGGTAAAGTGACCAAGCTGAGCGCCAATACCAAGCAGTCCCGTCAGGCTCTGGATCCACAATCCCCCCATACCGTTACCGCGGTGGCCAAGACACCGGTCTCCCTGCTGAATATCGATACCGGCCTGTTGGAAATGCTGCTCAATTGGGGCGGCAAACAGCAATCCTACGAGGTCTCCAATCTTGAAGTGGAGGAAGAGGAAGACACGGACTGGATGAGCCGTTTCCTGCAGTCCAAGGTATTCCTCAAGCTGCGCGCGGAAAACATACAGACCATGATGATGCGCATGGAGGAGATCAAGGTGCGCAAAGACACCGTGGTTATCAACCAGGGTGATAGTGACGACAACTATTACATCATCGCCAGGGGCAAGGCCAAGGTGGCGCGGCGGGTGAGTCCGGGAGCGCCGCTGATGAAACTGGCAATACTTTCGCCGGGCACCGGCTTTGGCGAAGAGGCCTTGATCAGCAACGGCCAGCGTAATGCCTCGGTCACCATGCTGGAAGACGGAGTGCTGATGCGTCTGGCCAAGAAAGATTTCATTGATTTGCTGGTGACTCCCATCCTGCAATATGTCAGTCACGATGAAGCCAAGGCCATGGCTGGCCCCGATGTCCAGTGGCTGGATGTGCGCAAACTGGACGAATACTCCCGCGGCAGTCTGCCCGGGGCGCGCAACATTCCCCTGGCGGAAATGCGCCTGGGGCTGCGCAAACTCAACAAGCTCCACAAATACATCGTCTTCAGCGGTGGCATGGGGCGGGCCGCCGCCGGCGCCTTCCTGCTCAGTCAGTATGGGCTCGAAGCCTTTGTTCTCAAGGATGGCCTGGCCGGGCTTTCCGACAAGGCGTTGGAAACCAAAACAGTAAAACCTACCCCCAAGGAAGCCAAACCGCCCGTCGAGGACGTGCCGACCCTTAAGCCGGAAGACAATGTGGTCAACCTGCGTGAACAGAATGCCGGCGCCACCGGCAGCGATGGTCGGGTGGAAGCCCTGATGAGCAAGGCCAAGCAGCGCGTGCAACAGGAAATGCAGCGCGCCCAGGCCGCCGAAAATGCACGCAAACAGGCACAGGAAGAAGTGGCGCGGCTCAAGGCAGAGGCCGAGGCGGCGCGCAAGAAGGTCGAGGATGAGGCGCGGCGTGCAGCGGATCAGGCGCGTAGTGAGGCGGAACGCAATGCCGCGCAAAAGCGGGCCGAAGAACTGGCCAGAGAACAGGCCGAACGGGAAGCGGCTGTGCGCCGTGCCGAGGTCGAAGCCGCCCGCGCCAAGCTGGCCGAACAGGCCCAGACCCAGGCCGAGGCCGAGATTGAACGACTCAAACAGGAAGCCGCCGCCGCGCGCCGGGAAATGGAAGCCGAAGCACGACGTTCTGCTGAAAACGCCCGCAAGGAGACAGAAGAAGAAATCGTCCGCCTCAAAGCGGAAGCCGAGATGGCCCGTCGCCGGATGGAGGAGCAGGCCCGACTGGCCGCCGATGCCGCCCGTTCCGAGGCCGAGCGTGAACAGGCCCAGCGGCGCGCCGAGGAAATCAGCCGTCAGCAACAAGAAACCGAGATGGCCCTGCAAAAGGCCGAAATGGAAGCTATTCGCGCCCAGCAGGCCGAGGCTGCGCGTCAACAGGCCGAGGAAGAGGCCGAGCGCATGCGCATTCGTGCCGAAGAGACCCAGCGCGAGATGGAAGAGCAGGCCAGGCTGGCGGCGGATCAGGCCCGCTCCGAAGCCGAACGCGATGCCGCCCGCCAACGCGCTGAGGCCCTGGCCGAGCAGCAGGAAGAACTGGAAAAGGCCCTGGCCAAGGCCGAGGCCGAGGCGGCCCGGGCCCAGGCCGCTGAAAACGAAGTGGAGCGCCTGACCCAATTGGCAGAAGAGGCCCGTCTGCAGGCCGAGGCCCAGGCCCGCTTGGCGGCAGATGCCGCACGCAGTGAAGCCGAGCGGGAAATGGCCGCTCAACGGGCGGAGGAAATGAGTAAATTACAGGCGGAGCGCGAGGAAATGGCGCGCCGAGCCGAAGACGAGGCCCACCGCGCCAGGGCTGCGGAAGAGGCCCGTCTGCAGGCCGAGGCGGAGATCCAGCGTCTCAAGGTGGATGCAGAAGTGGCGCGCATGCAGCTGGAAGAACAAGCCCAGCGCGTTGCGGATGCCGCGCGCTCCGATGCCGAGCGTGAGGCGGCTCGTGCCCAGGCGGCCGAAGAGGCGCGCCTGCAGGCGGTGCATGAGCTGGAGCGACTGGAGGCCGAAACCGAGCAGACTCGTCTGGCCGCCGAGGCCCAGGCCAGGCTGGCGGCCGATGCCGCACGCAGTGAAGCGGAACGCGAGGCGGCAAGAATACGCGCCGAAGAATTGGCTCAGCAGCAGGCCCAATTGGAAGAAATCGCCCGCCGGGCCGAGGAAGAGGCGGCGCGAGCGGAAGAGGCGGATGCCGCCCGCCAGCGGGCAGAAAATGAAATTGCCCGTCGTCAGGCAGAGGCTGAAGAGGCTGCCCGACGTGCGGAAGAGGAGGCCCGGCGGGCGCGTGAGGCAGAGGCTGCCCGTTTGCAGATGGAGGCGGAAATGGCGCAATTACGCGCCGAGGCCAAAGCAGCGCGTGAGCAGGTGGAAAAACAGGCGAGGCTGTTTGCTGCCGCTCAGCAGGTGGAGGCTGAAGAAACGCGTAGCGCCGTGGCACTGGAAAATGAGCGCCGGGAACGCGAGGCAGCAGCGGAACAATTGCGTCAGCAACGCGAGGCCGAGGCGCTGGCGGAGCAGGAGCGACTGGCTGATCTGGAAGCAAAGCAACGTAAGCACGAGGCGGAAGAAGCGGCGCGCATCGCCGCTGAAGAGGCCGCACGGGCGCAGCAGGTGGCGGAGCAAATGCGCCGCGAGGCCGAGGAAGAAATCAAGCGCTTGAAGGCCGAGGCCGAGGCCTCACGCTTGCAGGCCGAGCTGGAACACAAGCGTTCCATTGCAGCGGCGCGCCGCCAGGTGGACAAGAACAAGGTCAAGCAGGCGGCGCAGGCCAAGGCGAAAAGGGCCGCGGCGATTCAGCAACGCAAAAAAGTGGACGCAGAAAAGGTGCGGCGGGCGCGCGAGGCTCGGGCGGCTGCGCTGAAGGCCATTGGCAAGAGCGAAGACGGGCTGGATGATTTTATGGATCTGGCTGCCGCCGCAGATGAAGTGGCGGAGTTGGAAAACGCCATCGTTGTCAATGAGGGCGAGATAGAACAACGCGCCAAGGATCGTGAAAACCTCATCGATCCCCGCGAAGTGCTCAAGGTGGAAAAACAAGAGCAGAAACGTCAGTGGGTCTCCGATGATTTTATCTGGGAGGCCACCCTTGGTTATCGCGAAGACCCTAGTGTGGAGGCAGTAGGTACACCGGCTGACAGTGTGGGGGTCAGCAACGAGAGTGCCGCTGAGCCCGAGACACCGGCGGTGGCAGCGAAAAAAACCACCGGGGAAACGCCGTCACAAAAGCCCGGCGCGGCGCAAAGCACGGAAAAACCCCTGTTCGAAACCCAGGAGATCAATCGATCCATTCGCCCGCAAGTGGATGTGCAGCCGCGTCGGGGCAAACGTGGGCTGGGAATGAAGTGGATCGTCGGGGCGGCGCTGTTTCTGACGGCGGTGTCCGGTGGCGGCTGGTACTTCCTGTCGGGTGATGGCGCACCGGAAAAACTCAAGGAAGTGGTGCACCAGGGGGCGGAAACTCTGGGAGAGATCACTGACAAGGTCACTACCACCATTGGTGAGCTGGGCCAGTCGTCTGAAGCAGAGGCCGACAAGACTGACACTGCGGCGAAGGGCGAAGAGGCCATGGCCCGTTTACGTGAGCGCCTGGAATCCATCAAGGCCCAAGCGGCTCACCAGAAGACTGAGAAGCCCGCAGCCCCGGTTGCGCCTGCGGAGGAAACTGCAGTGGAGGAGAATACGTTCCCTCAGGAAACGCCCGTGGCAACAGAGACGGTGAGCGCACAAGGGGTCAATGAGGGGAACCCGGAAAGTATTGAAACATCAGCCCTGGCCGAGGATCAGCCAGCCGCCCAATCCGGTGATGCAGCCCCTGAAACCGTGGATGATGTAATGAAGGCATTGAACGAGGTGAATGTCGAGAGTGTGGCGCCGGATGAGACGCCCACGCCGGTTGCTCCCGCCACTCCCGCAGCGGCAGAATCCGTCACTGGGGAACTGCCGGAGACCGTGGATTCTGTGGAAAATCTGCCCCTGGCCGATGAACCGGCGACGGTGGACGGCGGAGAGGGTGGTGAGAGTGGCACAGTATCTGCCGTACCGGTAGAGGATCAACCAGTCTCAGATAGAGTGGATACCAATACAGCCCCCAACCAGCCAGCGGCGGACGGGGAATCGGCCATTCCCGCTGAGGAATCCTCGGCGCCCTGATGAACCAACGCTCCAGGGTGCCCTGGCGCAGGTTCGTGAGTTAGTTCGATGCCGGAGCGGCTGGCAGGTATTCGAAATGGCTGGAATTCAGTACCTGACCTGTTTCGTCCGAGACCACCACAGTCCAGGTGCCCGTCCAGTCAGGTAGCAGGTTTTTGCTGGAGTACACTCGCCAGCGCGCACCATCTCCTACCTTGAAGGTCACCTCGGCCATGTCCTGATCATTGTATATCCAGCGATGGGTGACGATTTGCCCGGCAAGTCCGCGCAAGTCAGAGAAGAAGAAAACACGGCTGGTGTCTGTGGTCAGGGTTTGTATGGCGTCCACGGGTTCGCGATCCACGATAGCCGTGGTGAACATGGCCCGTGCGACACGTCCAGTTGTCGTGGGCCCGGCTGAGGTGGCCGTGGTTTCCTGTGTCGGGTTGGATGGCATCGCGTCGTCAACAGCCCATGCCGCTGAATGGTAGTGAAGAAGCGAGACCAAAAGCCAAAGTGAGTAACGTTTTTTCCATCCCCTGGTTTTCCATCCTCTGGAAAGCTGCGGTGCACCTGACATGATGTATTCCTTCGTTGTTATAGCAATGTGGTTATGGCAATGGCCTTAAGATAAAAAGCGTTGGGCCGCCAAGGATTGTGCGACAAAGGCAAAACGCCAGCGCCGCAGTGTATCAGAGATCAGACGGCTGAAAATCCCCGGGAAAAGCCCGTGGGTAAGATTACCGGTGGTCCGGCAGCCCGGGCTGCTGATTGTTCTAGGGCCTGTTAACACTAATGATGACGCCACCGCCACGGTGGCCCTTTTTTCTCAGGGCAAGGCGCGCCGAGCATGGTGTGCTCATTGCACATGAGCGAGGTGTAACGCCGACCTGAGGAAAAAGGGTCCCGTCCCTTCGGGTTGCGCCCCAAAACGGGCCATGCCGCATTACTCGTCGTTTATTTGGAGTAACCAAACTTCTCTCCTCGCGCCTTGCCTGGCCCGTTTTTGGGGCCGCAACGCGGTGGTGTCATTAGTGTTAACAGGCCCTAAGGTCTTTGGAGATTTACTGACACCACTTCTCGACCAGTTTTTGCGCATCCGCCAACCGTTTTTTGATATCCGCCTCTCCGAGGTATTGGCGTTCACCCTGGTCATTGATTTCGTAGATGCGACCACCGATTTTGAGTCCGGCAACGCGGCGCAGTGCATTGGAACAGTTTTTATCGCGTCGCTGCTTTTCTTCAGCGGCCTTTTTCTCGGCTTCCTTTTTATCCTTGCGCTCTTTTGCAAAGGCATCCAGTAACTTATTCGTGGCATCCTGTTGGTTGACGGGTTTGGCTGGTGGGCTTGAGCGCCCGGTTGAATTGTGTGGCACTTTGATTTGCGTGGCGTTGCGGCTGGGTGGCCGTTCGCCATAGTGGACAACGCCATCAGCATCCGTCCATTTATAAATTTTTCCGGCAAAACCCAGGGGAGGCAGACAGAGGAGGATGATTGTGGTCAGGGTGATCAGGGTTTTCATGGGAGACCTTTTATAGTCGGGATGCGAATATAGTCGGGATGCGAATATAGTTGCGATGTGTGGGGTGTCGCATAGAGCGTTGTCTTACATAGCATAGCGTTGTGATATTGGCTTGTAAATTGAACGGCGTCACAGGCCAATACTTTAGTCGGTCCTTGATAATTGTCATATTTACATAGTGGGGATGTTCCCGGATATGCTAGCCTTTTGCGGATCCATTCCAGGGCGCAATCCTGTTCCTTCGGAACAACGGGGTGGAGGGCCTGGAAGTGGGGTAATGGGAGTGCCGGGCGGGGCTGCTTTTTTCATTCCCCGTCGGGTCTGGTAACGGAATACAGAGCATATGGACAACACAAGGTCAGGGGATGACAGGATTGTGCCGGTGTCCTACGAGCCGCCTGCCACCTACAATCTGGATCTGGAGATTTTCTCCATTTCGGCATTGCGGCGCCGTGTCACGGCCCAGTGCCGTATACATACCCTTGAACATATCGAGTTCTATTTACTGATTTATATCACCGAGGGCCAGTGCCTGCACATGGTGGATTTTGAGTCCATCGCTTGTGCGCAGGGTTCGCTGTTGGTGTTGCGGCCGGGGCAGATACAACGCTTCGACATGACCAGTCACTACCAGGGGTGGATGCTGATTTTCCGTCCTGAATTCCTCCAGCCACGGCTGCAGCCCTCTGCGCCGGCAAAAGAGACGGCAACCCTGGTTACGGACCTGGAGATCTTCAATCGCCTGGAATCCCTGCCGACACACTTTCCGTTGAACGAAGAGGAGCAGGGGGCCGTTCTGGAGTCCATTATCAGGATGTCACGTGATGCCCAGCTTGAGTCGGATACCCATACCCTACACATGCTGCTGCGTAACCAGTTGCATGCGTTATTGATACGCCTGTTTCTTGCCCGTCCGACGGTGGAACATTCCGAGGCCACTGCGCCGGCATTTCTAAAACGCTTCATGCGCTACCGGCTTGCCGTGGAACGGAATTTTCAGCGCTGGCACCGGGTGGCGGATTATGCGGATTTCCTGGGCTGTTCGGAAAAAAGCCTGACCCGCGCAACACTGAGTGTCGCCGGGATCAGCGCCAAGGGATTTCTCTCAAAAAGGATTATTCTGGAAGCCAAGCGCTTGCTGCTGCATACCGGTATGCCCGTGGCGAATATAGCCGATGCTCTGGGATTTGATGAGGCGACAAATTTTGTCAAATTCTTTCGCCGGGAAGTGGGTTGTTCGCCGGGGGACTTCCGCCAGAAGAAGAGTGGTGGTTGATTGCAGAAGATTGCTAAGTCATGTTCCTCCATGGCCAGAATTCCTTGCCCGAAAAAGTTGTCCGTTTTTGATAATTATTGAACGGATTTATACCTCGCCGCGTTGTTGCCTCTGAACTACCTTGGTTTCGTGTTTACAAGAAACCCAAAACCAAGTTCGAGGAGTGAATCTCATCATGTTCAGTTTATTGCGCAGAAGGAATTTCATTCTTGTTCTTCTTCTTCATTTTCTGGTGGCCGCTGTTTTATCGTGGGGTACAGCAGTCGCTGCCAACGTACAGGCGGAGGTGAATATGGACAACAATATTAAACAGCAGGTGGTTGATTTGTTAAAGAGCATCGAAACCGGTGCCTCGGAACCCGTGGCGATCATCAACCCGGAAAAATACATCCAGCACAACCTGGCTGTTGGTGATGGGCTGTCGGGGTTTGCCGCGGTCTTGCAACAGCTGCCGAAAGGCTCCGCAAAAGTCAATATGGTGCGGGTCTTCAAGGACGGCGATTATGTGTTTACGCATACCGATTACAATTTTTTTGGTCCCAAGATCGGTTTTGATGTGTTTCGTTTAGAAAACGGGAAAATCGTCGAGCATTGGGACAATCTGCAGGAAAAACCGGGCGTGCCGAATCCCAGCGGCCATACCATGGTGGATGGCCCCAGCACGGTGGAGGACCTGGAAAAAACCGCGGAGAACAAGGCGCTGGTAAAGGCGTTTGTCGAAGACATCCTGGTAAACGGGCGCATGGAAAAGCTGGCTGATTATTTCGATGGTGATAATTACATTCAGCACAACCCGAACATTGCGGATGGCCTGTCGGGCCTGGGTGCGGCGCTCGAGGCCATGGCCAAGCAGGGCATTACCATGAAATATGATCGGATCCACAAGGTGCTGGGTGAGGGTAACTTTGTGCTGGTTGCCAGTGAGGGGAGTTTTGCCGGAAAGCACACGGCGTTTTATGACCTGTTCCGTGTGCAGAACGGAAAGATTGCCGAGCACTGGGACACCATTGAAACGATTCCGCCAAGCAGTGAGTGGAAGCACAGCAACGGGAAGTTCTGATCATGTGGCTGCCATTGGTTGATCGGGGTGTCATGGATGCGGATCCTTCAAGCGCAATAACGAAGGAGTAGGAAAGATGTTGACTTCAATCGAAGCATTGCTGGAACGTCACAACCAGTCACGGCTGCGTGCGATTAATCTGATCGTCAGTGAGAATCGCATGTCGGAGAAGGCCATGGCGCCGCTGAGTTCGGATATTCAGTCACGCTATGCCGCCACATTCTACGCGGGCACGGAGCCCGCGCAGGAGATCATCCATAGCGTCACCGAAAAAGCAAAGGCGGTGTTTGCCGCCGATTACGCCAACCTTGCGCCCATCTCCGGCAACATGGCCTTGCTTGCGGTGATCTTTGCCCTTTCCCGAAGCCAGGATCATGTTGGCCGGGTGCCGCCGTTCTTTCCCGGCGGAGGATATCCGATCAATTACGAGATATTTGACCGGAAGCCGCTGGCGCTGCCGTTTTCGGCGTCAACCTGGCAGCTCGATCTGCCCAAAACCCTGGCGCTGCTGGAAAGATACAGGCCTCCCCTGGTGGTGCTTGGTTCGTCCATCGTCACCTATCCCATGCCTGTACGGCAGGTGGCCGACTGCGTGCATGCCTACGGGGGGATTGTGGCCTACGATGGCTCGCACTCGTTGGGCCTGATTGCCGGTGGTCAGTATCAGGATCCGCTGCGCGAAGGGGCGGATGTCTTGTTAGGTTCAACGCACAAGACCTTTCCGGGTCCGCAGGGCGGCATCATTCTCACCAACAACGAAGCCATTCATGATCAGGTGAAGCAGCTGGCCAACTTTACGCCGCTCGATGGTCCGACCTTGATTTGTAATCCACACCTGGCGCGCATCGCCTCAACCGGCATCGTGTTGGAGGAAACGCCCTGGAAAGAGTACGCCCGGCAAGTAGTGGAAAATGCCCGTGTTATTGCAAACCTGTTCCGCGCCGAGGGCGTGCCCGTGCATGGTGCGGCGGCCGAGAACTTTCCGGAGCCCACCTATTGTCACCAGGTGATCACCAACTTCTCCCTGAAAGAGTCGATGCGGCTGCGTGACCGCCTGCAGAAACATCACATCAACGTGGATGGCTTTGTGCGTATCGGCACCAGCGAGATCACCCGGCTGGGTTACAAGGCGGCCGAATGCCGGACCCTGGCGCATTTGCTGGTGCGGCTTTTTAACCATCAAGCCATCGATGTTGAAACGGTCGAGAAGTTGATTGATACGCATGACAAGGTGGTCATGTAGGTTTTGGTAAAAAGGCGCAGCTTTTATTGCCGTGATCACCTAACAATAGGCTGCTGCAATAACAACGATGCGCAGACGGAGAAACAAGGAGACGGACTGGAATTCACCCAAGGAAAGGAACGAGTCATGAAAAAGGAATTTTCTCGACGGACATTTATCAAGTCATTGGGCCTGGGTGTGGCAGGCCTTGCGGCAATTCGCAGCCCGGCGGCTATCGGTTCGCTGGCGGCACGAAGCGAAGCCATTGACGTAATGATTATCGGCTCCGGGTTTGGCGGGGCGGTTACGGCCTTGCGACTCGCTGAACTTGGCATCCACACGGTCATGCTGGAGCGCGGCCGCCGTTGGCCGGTAACGCGGGAGCAAAACACCTTCTCCAGCCTGCAAGACCCGGATGGCCGTTCGGCCTGGTTGAGTGATGTTGCGCTGCTCGGTGAAGCAAAGCCCATTGACAAGTATATCGGCGTGCTTGAACTGGTGTTGGGCAATGGCATCGCCTCCTTGGCGGGCGCCGGCGTGGGTGGTGGCTCACTGGTGTATGCCGGTGCCTTGTATCAGCCTTCGCGGGCCCTGTTCAAAAGCATCTTTGCCGATAGCGTGGATTATCACGAAATGGACGCCATCTATTATCCGCGGGTGAGGTCGGTGATTGATCCGCAACCAATACCCTTCGACATTCTGGCGCGGCCGGAATATGCCGCTGCCCGCAAGTGGTGGCAGTTGGGCCGTAATGCCGGGCTGAGGACCAAGTTGATCGAGTTGGGCGTGTCGTGGCATGCGGTGTGGGAAGAACTGCAGGGAATCCGCAAGCCATCGGTGATTGCCGGAGAATTCTGGTACGGGAACAACAGTGGCGCGAAGCGAAGCCTGGACAGGAATTACCTGCGTCACGCCGAACGGCATGGGCATCTGGAAATCCTTACCCAGCAAAATGTCAGTGCCATTCGCAAGGGTCCCGATGGGCGTTATCTGGTGCTGGTGGATGAAATTGATACCGATGGCGCCGTGTTGGCAAGACGACAGTATGTGGTGAAAAAACTCTTTATGGCAGCGGGCTCCCTGGGTACATCCCGCTTGCTGGTAAAGGCCAAGGCAAAGAACGACCTGCCGGAACTGAACGATGCCGTTGGCAAATATTGGGGTAATAATGGCGACTTCTTCAGCAGCCTGTCCGGTTTTGGCCGGCACATCAAACCCAATCTGGGCGGCCCGGTTCCCGTTGCCATCGAGGATCCCTTCAATTCCCTTCTTCCCACAACAGTGGAGTGCTATGCGGACTGGTCCCTGGAAGGTGAAACGGGAACAATATCCTCCGTGGGCATGTCCGTTCCTCCGCCGAAGGGACGATTCATCTACGATAAGACTACCGATGATGTCGTCCTCAACTGGCCGGGTAATGATCCGGACATTCAACGCGTCACCCAGGCAGGAGAGGCCACGTATCACAGGCTTGCCAATGCCTGGGGGCTGACCGACAGGGTGTCTCCGGTGCGGCCGGGACATTGTCTTACCCATGCCCCGGTCACGGCAAGCGTTACCGCCCATCCCCTGGGGGGTGTGGTGCTCGGTCGGGCCACCGACAATATCGGCAGGGTGAGGAACCATCGGGGCTTGTATGTTGTCGACGGGGCGCTCATTCCAGGGCACACGGGTTGTACGAACCCGGCATTGACCATCGCGGCATTGGCGGAACGTAATATTGAAAGAATCATCAACAGGGATTTTTGATGATGAACATGCTGCTGGATGTTGCCGAGCAACAACAAGCCTATGCCGTTAAACCGGTCTCGCAGGCAGACATTCTTACTCCGGAGGAAATCAATCGCGCCCAGCCGCTACCCGCCGGTGCGGAAGGATTTATTGCCCGCTCAAGAAAAAGCATTAAAAACATTCTCGATGGTAGCGATCATCGTTTGTTCATCGTGGTGGGGCCGTGCTCCATTCATGATCCCAAGGCCGCGTTAGAGTATGCGACCCGGCTCAAGGAGCTGGCGTATGAACTTGGCGATAGCTTTTACCTGGTGATGCGGGTCTATTTCGAGAAGCCGCGCACCTCCGTGGGATGGAAGGGGTTGATCAATGATCCGTATCTGGATGGCAGCTGCAGGCTCAATGAAGGCCTGGCCATTGCGCGACAATTGTTGATTGACATCACCCGGCTCAATCTGCCCATAGCCACGGAGGCGCTGGATCCTCTTTCCACGCGATACATTCAGGATCTCATTACCTGGACGGCGATTGGTGCCCGTACCACAGAATCGCAAACTCACCGTGAACTGGCCAGCGGACTGCCGTCTCCGGTGGGCTTCAAGAACGGCACCGATGGCAATCTGCATGTCGCCGTCAACGCCATAAGGGCCAGCGAGCAGGCGCATTGTTTTCTGGGTATCAACCACGAAGGCCGTGTTTCTGTGATGCGCACCCCGGGCAACAAGGATACCCATATCGTCTTGCGTGGCGGCGCGGGTAAACCCAACTATGATGCCGCCCATGTCGCCCTGTGTGAGAAATTATTTTTCCAGCAGAAATTAAAGCCCAGGATCATGATCGATTGCAGTCATGTGAATGCCCAGAATGATTACCGGAATCAATTGCGGCTACTGGAGGATGTGAGCGGGCAGATACTGGCCGGCAATCAATCCATCAGGGCGCTAATGCTTGAGAGTAACCTCTATGCCGGGAGTCAACCACTAACCGCGGGGCGTAGCGCATTGCGTTATGGCGTATCGGTGACGGATCAGTGTATCGGCTGGGAAGAAACCGAAAAACATTTGCGCAAGATGTATGTAAAACTGCGGCGAGTGCTGCACGGGCGAAAAATCCGCGGTGAATCTCCCGCTGGCCAATAAGGTGGTTTGGTAATGTTGTCATGCAGACGCGGAAGCAGGTAAAAAAAGGGCGCCCCTGACAGGGCGCCCGAAAGCTCAGTTGCAATACAGACCGAAGTCCGCGGGTATTTATTTGTTGGTGAACTCGGGGTACGCCTCCATGCCGCACTCGGCAAGATCCACGCCCTCGTATTCTTCCTCTTCGCTGACACGCACACCCATGATCATCTTGATGATCATCCAGGCAATGTAGCTGGTGACGAATACCCAGATGAAGATGGTCAAGGCGCCCATGATCTGACCACCGAAGGTGGTGCCATCGTTGGTCAGCGGTACCGCCAAGAGACCCCACAGACCCACCACGCCGTGTACGGAAATCGCACCAACGGGATCGTCGATCTTCAGCTTGTCCAGCGTAACGATGGAGAACACCACGATGAGACCACCGACGGAGCCGATGATGGTGGCCATCAGCGGCGTGGGAGTGGAAGGCTCGGCGGTAATTGCCACCAGGCCGGCCAATGCACCGTTGAGCGCCATAGTCAGGTCGGCCTTGCCGAACATCAACTTGGCGACGACCAGCGCAGTGATCACACCGCCCGCAGCAGCAGCATTGGTATTGAGGAACACCATGGCCACGGAATTGGCGTTGGCGATGTCACCCAGCTTGAGCACCGAACCACCGTTGAAGCCGAACCAGCCCATCCACAGGATGAAGGTACCCAGGGTGGCCAGGGGCAGGTTTGCGCCGGGAATGGCGTTGATGGAACCATCCTTGCCGTACTTGCCCTTGCGCGCACCCAGTACCAGCACACCGGCCAGGGCCGCGGCCGCACCGGCCATGTGCACGATGCCGGAACCGGCGAAGTCGGAGAAGCCGAAGTCGTCACCCAGGCTGAACATGCCGAACACGGAACCGCCGCCCCAGGTCCAGTTGCCTTCCATGGGGTAGATGAAACCGGTCATCACCACGGCGAACAACATGAAGGACCACAGTTTCATGCGCTCGGCCACCGCGCCTGAGACGATGGACATGGCGGTGGCCACGAACACCACCTGGAAGAAGAAGTCGGAGGCCGCGGAATACACCGAGCCGCCGGTAAAGCCGTCTTCACGCTCCGCCATGCTCTTCAGGGCATCGTCCACCAGGCTGTCGCCGCCAGCGATGCCAGAGAGGAAGTAGCCACCGTCGTACATGATGGCGTAGCCGCACACCAGGTACATGGTGCAGGCAATGGCAAACAGCACCACGTTCTTGGTCAAAATTTCAGTAGTATTCTTGGAACGGACCAGGCCAGCCTCCAGCATGGCGAAGCCGGCCGCCATCCACATCACCAGGGCGCCCATTACCAGGAAGTAAAAGGTGTCCATGGCGTACTGCAAGTGAAAAATTTGATTTTCCATTTTTCGTACCTCCGGTTTAGAGTGCGTCCGCGCCGGTTTCACCGGTACGAATGCGAACCACTTGCTCCAGCGGAGCAACGAAAATTTTGCCATCACCAATCTTCCCGGTGTTGGCCGCCTTGCTCACCGCTTCGATCACCTGATCCAGGATATCGGCAGCGATGGCCATTTCGATTTTGACTTTCGGCAGGAAATCCACCACGTACTCCGCCCCGCGGTAGAGTTCGGTGTGGCCCTTTTGCCGGCCGAAACCTTTCACCTCCGTGACGGTGATGCCCTGGACCCCGATTTCTGACAGGGCCTCACGCACATCGTCCAGCTTGAAAGGCTTGATAATTGCTGTGACTAGTTTCATGGGATTACTCCCTCCTTTAGAACAGGCGCCCGCCGGAAAATGGGAGCGCGGTGTTACTACTGCGAGTTAAAAATGACCGGGGGGTTAGCCCCGGTCATGTGTCATTACAGGTCGAAGGATTTGCTCAGGCTCACCACCAGAGAGGTTTCTGACGTGGGGTTGCCGTTGCTGTCCACCTGGTTGCTCAGATCCTTGTCGGAGTTGATCAGCGCGGCGCTCAGATCCATGCCGCTGACGTCCATGCCATAACCCAGCTCAATGTAGGAACCATCGAAGTCGTTACCGAAGGTACCGTAGGTGGCGTAGGCGCCGCCCTGGGTGAAGGTCAGGGCCAGGAAGGTGTAGTCCTGACTGGGGGTGGAATCATAGGAACCGATGCTATATTCCAGGTTTACCGGGCCGGTACCCACGTTGAGGTTGATCTCGTTGTAGGTGTCGTCGAACTCGCCGGTGTAATTGTAGGAGGTGAAGCCCACGCTATAGTCGAACTGATTGACCTTGCCGGAATAGGCACCGTACAGGTCGATTTCGAGGCCATCATTCACATCGGCCAACCAGGTACCAATGGTGATGCCATTGCCCAGATCGTAGTCCAGGCCGCCATTTGCGGTGGCGCCGCTGCCATCGGAGCCGGAAGCACTGGCATCCTGGTCAATGCCGCGGAAAAAGTAGTCAGACATAATGCCAACATTGCCCGTCAGACCACCGGCCATGACCGCGCTGCTCGCCAGGGAGGCAGCCAACACGGAGCCCAGTACCAAGGAATGCTTTTTCATCTTTTTTTCTCCCCCAAATGTTAAGGTGTTGTCAGTGATTGGAATAGTTCCGACCAGTCAATAGCATTCACCGTGCCAAGAAGCGTAAACTCAGTAGTTTCAGCAGGTTATGCCTGCTTTTTCCATTGGCTCGGAAGAGACGTGCACCAAAATGAGGAATGCGCCTGTGTTGCGCACCAAGAATAAGCACTGTTTTGGTGCGTGGTATTTTTCGTGGGTGAGCGGGGTGTTATATCACCCGTGTGTTCCGGGCCCTGGCGTATGCATGCGCACTGGCCAGCGCCCCTGGACTCTCGCTATGATGCACCGCAAGATTGCCCTGTGATCATCGAATGGAGAGCCCCACGTGTTTGAAAACAAGATCGATCCCCAAAAACTGGATGAACTGGCCCGTGGCGTACTCGACAATCTGCCCAGCGGTTTTCAGGCCCTGCAGCAGGACATGGAAAAAAACCTCCGCGCCGCCCTGCAAGGCGCGCTGGCAAAAATGGAGCTGGTGACCCGTGACGAATTCGAAATACAAAGCGCGGTGTTGCAGCGCAGCCGCGAGAAGCTCGAGGCCCTGGAGGCGCGGGTGGCGGCGCTGGAAGAGCAACTGAAGTAATCACCACCCAGCAACAATTTGGCAAGGAGCGCCATGTCCCTCGCAACGGTTTACAGCCGCGCCCAGTCGGGCATCCAGTCTCCCCTCGTGACGGTTGAGGCCCACCTGTCCAACGGCCTGCCCAGCCTGTCCATCGTCGGCCTGCCAGAGGCGGCGGTGAAGGAGAGCAAGGACCGGGTGCGCGGCGCTCTGCTCAATGCCCAGTTTGAATTCCCGGCGCGGCGCATCACTATCAACCTTGCCCCTGCCGATCTGCCCAAGGAGGGTGGGCGTTTCGATCTGCCCATCGCCCTGGGTATCCTCGCCGCCTCGGGTCAGTTGCCCAGCGATGGTTTGTCGCGTTACGAATTCGTCGGTGAACTGGCCTTGAGCGGTGCGCTGCGACCCCTGCGTGGGGTCTTGCCCGCTGCCATAGCCGCCCGTGACGCGGGGCGCACCTTGATCGTGCCCCGGGAAAATGCCGCCGAGGCCGCCCTGGTGGAGGGGGTGGAGGTGCTGGCCGCCGGGCATCTGCTGGCCGTGTGCGCCCACCTCAATGGCATCGACAAACTCCAGCCAGTCCCACGGCAGGCGCGCCGCAACGGCCAGGTGGTACCGGACGATCTCAGTGAGGTGCGCGGCCAGCATCACGCCAAGCGTGCGCTGGAGGTGGCCGCCGCCGGTGGTCACAGCCTGTTGATGATGGGCCCGCCGGGCACCGGCAAGACCATGCTGGCCAGCCGCTTGCCGGGGATTCTGCCCAGCATGCAAGAGGAAGAGGCCCTGGAAGCGGCGGCGGTGGCCTCTATCAGCGAGGGCGGTTTCAGCGTGGAGCAGTGGCAGCGCCGGCCCTTTCGCGCCCCCCATCACACCGCCTCCGGCGTGGCCCTGGTGGGTGGCGGCAGCAATCCGCGGCCCGGCGAGATCTCCCTCGCCGACCATGGCGTGCTGTTTCTCGACGAGTTGCCGGAGTTCGATCGCAAGGTGTTGGAGGTGTTACGTGAGCCGCTGGAGTCGGGGCGCATCACCATTTCCCGCGCCGCGCGCCAGGCGGAATTCCCGGCGCGCTTTCAATTGGTGGCGGCCATGAATCCCTGTCCCTGCGGCTATCTTGGCCACAGCAACGGCCGCTGCCACTGCACCACCGAGCAGGTGCAGCGCTACCGTGCGCGGATCTCCGGGCCCTTGCTGGATCGCATCGACATGCACGTGGAAGTTCTCAGTGTGCCCCAGACGGTGTTGCGCGGGACGCCGGACAACCAGGCCGAGGATTCCGCCACGGTTCGGCGGCGGGTGGAGACAGCCCGAGAGCGGCAATTGGCACGCGCCGACAAGCCCAATGCCCTGCTGAAAAACCGTGATGTCGAGCAACATTGTCGCATCAGCGACGCCGACAGCCAGTTGCTGGAACAGGCCATCGACCGTCTGGGCCTGTCGGCCCGCGCCTATCACCGTATCCTCAAGGTGGCGCGTACCGTGGCGGACCTGGCCGGGGAAGAGGCCATTGCCACTCCCCATCTCACCGAGGCCATTGCCTACCGGCGGCTGGATCGGCTGACAGGTTAGGCTGCCGGGATATGCGGGGTGGAGATTTCAATGAGCGGTGGGTGGGGTGTCTGTGGTAATGTTGGCGCTGTTTTTTTGTTTGCCGGGAAGGGAAAGTCATGCATTACCTCAACGCTGTTTTTGTTTTTTTGTTCGTTACCATACTCACCCTCAGCGCCTGTGATGATGGTGGGCAGCGGGCGCAGAATGTGTCCACCAATCCTGCGGTGGAGGCCCGGGCCACTACCTTGCTCGAGGCGATACAGCGCGGCAACGATGAGTTGATCATAAAGCAATACAGCGAGGACTTTTTTACCAAGCGTTCCCCCCAGCAATGGCTGGCAAAGCTAAAGGCGCTGATGGCCGAACGCGGCCCCATGCGTTCCTTCGCCCTGAAGCGTAGTCAGGCCGATACGCGATTTTCAGGAAAATTCTACATTCTCGAATACAACAGCGTGCATGATGGCGCCAAGCGCCTGCATCACACGCTGACCTTTCTGCTGCCGGTGGATGGGGGGGATATCGAGCTCAACGGCCACAAGATCGTACCCTGGGAAGCCAAGGCGGAGTAGGGCATGGGTGCAATCACGTCAGGGGACAGGCCGGGACAGGGGATGCGAAAACAGGCAACTCGTTTTAAGAAACAGGCTTTTCTTTGTATTCCGGTTTATTTGCTGTTCGCACTGACCCTGACCAGCATCCACGCCGCCCCCGGCGGGCGCAGCGCCCCGGTGGAGGTGGCCACGGCCCAGCGCGTATTGATGGCTCCGCGGACCTGGGTGGCGGGCACGGTGATCAGCCGTAACGAGGCGCGGCTGGCGGCGGAGGTGGCTGGCACCCTGGTGATGGTGAAAGACGTGGGCACGCGGGTCAAAGAAGGAGGCGTGGTGGCGCGCATCGATCCCACCTTCAGCAAACTGAAAATAGAGGAATTGCAGGCTCAGGTAGAATCGGACCGCGCGCGGCTGCAATTTCTCGACAGCGAAGTGCGCCGCAATCAGCGCCTGGCGAAACAAAACAACGCCGCGCAAATCCGTCTAGAACAGGTGCGCGCCGACCGCGAAGTGGCGCGCAACGAACTGCGCATCGCCCGGGTGCGCCTCAGGCAGGCGCGTGAAGAGCTGCGCCGTCACAGTCTGCGGGCGCCCTTCGACAGCGTGGTGGCGGAGCGTTTCAAACACCGTGGCGAGCGGGTTGCGGTGGGGGATTCCGTGGTGCGCGTGGTTGATCCCCGCAGCCTGGAAGTACGGGCCCAGGCGCCTCTGGCGACCCGTGATTTCATCCAGGAGGGAGAGCCTCTGACCCTGTCCGTGGGCGGCAAGCAGGTCTCCGCCCTGGTGCGCGCCCTGGTGACCGCCGGTGATGACCGCTCCCGTCTGCTCGACCTGCGTATTCAGCTGGACGACGGCGCCTGGACCGTGGGTCAGCCGGTGCGCGTGGCCCTGCCCACCGCCAAACCTGCGATGGTGCTCGCCGTCCCACGCGACGCCCTGGTGCTGCGCCGCGCCGGCGCTTTCGTGTTTCGCATCGACGCCGACAACAAGGCACAACGGGTGCCGGTAAAACTTGGTGTTGCCAGTGGCGATCTGGTCGCCGTGAATGGCGCGCTCAAGCCCGGCGACCGGGTGGTCGTCCGCGGTGGTGAGCGCCTGCGGCCGGGCAGTGTGGTGAAAATCCTGGGCGACGATTCACAACGCGAGAAATGATCGAGTGCGTGTATTTAACGCAAAGAACGCCAAGGCGCAAAGAACGCAAAGCAAAGAAAGGGCCTTTGAAGCATATTGTTCTTCGCGCCCTTTGCGTCTTTGCGAACTTTGCGTTTACACCGCCGCGCAGGAAACGTCGACTGTGCCTCGTTTCCAAACCAGAAATAGATAACCATGAAACTCACCCGCCTCGGACTCGGTAATCCCGTCGCGGTAGTGGTGGGCGTGCTGCTGGCCGTCCTCTTCGGCCTGATCAGCCTCGACCGCCTGCCCATCCAGCTCACCCCCGAGGTGGAGCGCCCGCAGATCACCATCAACACCGCCTGGCGCGCCGCGGCGCCGGAGGAGGTGGAGGCGGAGATCATTGAGCCCCAGGAGGACGTGCTACGCGGCCTGCCGGGGATGACGGAGATCCTCGCCCGCGCACAGCGCGGCCGGGGTTCCATCACCATCACCTTCCAGGTGGGCACGGACCTGCGCCGCGGCCTGCTGGAGGTGCTGTCGCGGCTCAACCGCGTGCAGCGTTATCCTGCCGATGCCAGCGAACCCACCATCAGCGCCATCGGCGGCCGCTCCCGGGCCATCGCCTGGTTCATCTTGAAGCCGCTCCCGGGCAACTCGCGCGACATCGCCAGCTACCAGGACTTCGTCGAGGAAGTGGTGCAGACCCGTTTCGAGCGGGTGCCCGGGGTGGCCCTGTCCGAGGTGCGCGGTGGTCGCGAGCGGGAGCTGCGCATCACCTTCGACCCTTACAAGGCCGCCACTCTCGGCATTGAATTACCGAAAGTGGCGGCGCTGGCCGGCGGCGCCAAGGACACCACCGGCGGTTTCGTGGATGTGGGCAAGCGCCGTTACACGCTACGCTTCGCCGGCCAGTACCAGGCCGACGAACTGGGCGAGATGGTGCTGGAGTGGCGCGATGGCCACCCGGTGTACCTGCGCGACGTGGCGGACGTCGAGGTGCGCCTGGTGGACCGCAGCGGCTTCGTGATCCAGAACGGTCAGCCGGCCATGGCGGTCAACGCCCATCGTGAGACCGGCGTCAACGTGTTGCAGGTGATGGATGGCCTGCACCAGGCGGCGCAGGAGCTGCGCGAGGGGCCATTGAAGCGCGCCGGGCTGAGCATCCAGCAGGTCTACGACGAGACTCGTTACATCGACCGCTCGATCAACATGGTGTCCAACAACTTATTGTTAGGCATCTTCCTGGCTGTGGGCGTGCTGTGGTGGTTCTTCCGCAAGCTGCGCGCCACGCTGATGGTGGCGTTGGCCATTCCCATCTGTGTGGTGTCCACCTTCATGCTGCTGGATGCGGCGGGCCGGACACTTAATGTTATTTCACTGGCGGGCCTGGCCTTCGCCGTGGGCATGGTGCTGGACGCCGCCATCGTGGTGCTGGAGAGCGTGGTGCGCCTGCGCGAGGGTGGCATGGCCAGCGGCGAGGCGGCGGACCAGGGCACGCGCCGGGTGTGGGGCGCGCTGCTGGCCTCCACCGCCACCACCGTGGCGATCTTCCTGCCCATCGTGTTTCTGAAGGACGAGTCCGGGCAGTTGTTCGCCGACCTGGCGCTGACCATCGCCGCCACCGTCAGCCTGTCCCTGCTGGTGGCGGTGACCGTGCTGCCCGCCGCGGCGGCCACCTGGCTCAAGAACATCGATATGCACGACCCCCACCTGCACTGGTGGAACAACGCCTGCGATTTCATCATGCGCCTCACCGACACCCCGCGCCGGCGCGCACTGTGGATCGTCGGCCTGATCAGCCTGCCGCTGGCCCTGGCCTGGCTGCTGAAACCCGAGGCGGACTACCTGCCCAATGGCAACCGCAACCTGGTGTTCGCCTTCGTGCTGCCGCCGCCGGGCACCAGCGTGGATACCCTGGAAAAGGAACTGGGCCAGGTGGTGGCCAAACGCATGCAGCCCTACATCGACGGCCAGGCCGAGCCGGCGGTGAGCGACTACTTTTTCGTGGCCTTCGCCCGCGGCGTTTTCATGGGCGCGCGCACCGTGGACCCGGACCAGTCCGATCGGCTGGTGCCGCTGATCAACCGCATGATTGGCGGCTTCCCGGACACCATTGCCTTTGCCAGGCGCTCGTCGCTGTTCGGTGGCTTTGGCGGCGGACGCACCGTGGATATCGACATCCAGGGCTCCAATATCGAATCGCTACTTAGCGCCGCGCAGGCCGGCTTCGGCGCTGTGATGCAGGCTATTCCCGGGCGTCCGCCACGGCCACGCCCCGGACTGGACCTGGCCGAGCCGGAGCTGCGCCTGGTCCCCGACGAACGGCGCATCTCCGAGGCCGGCTGGAGCCGGCGCGAGATGGCGCAGATCGTCCGCGCGCTGGGCGACGGGCTGTTCGTCGGCGACTACTTCGACGGCCAGCAGCGCCTGGACATGATCCTGCGCGGCGAGGACTGGGCCACCCCGGAGCAACTGGCGGCCATCCCCCTGGCCACCCCCAACAGCGGCGTGCTGCCGCTGGGCGAGCTGGCCGACGTGGTGCGCACCGCCGGGCCGGACGAGATCCGCCGGCTGAATCGCCGGCGCACGATTACCCTGGAGGTGAAGGCGCCGGAGAACCTGTCCTTGGAACAAGCCATGGACCTGCTGAAGGAAAAGGTGAACCCGGTGATCGAACCGCTGCTACCCGAGGACGGCGAGATCCACTACGGCGGCACCGCCGACAAACTGAAGACCGCGCTGCAGAGCATGAGCGCCAGTTTTCTGCTGGCCATCGCCATTTTGTATTTATTGATGAGCGCCCTGTTCCGCTCCTTCCGTGACAGCCTGCTGGTGATCCTGGCCATACCGCTGGCCACCGTGGGCGGCGTGCTGGCCCTGCAGATCGTGAATCTTATCGTGCCCCAGCACATGGACCTGCTGACCATGATCGGCTTCATCATTCTGCTGGGGCTGGTGGTGAACAATGCGATCCTGCTGGTGTATCAGACCCGCGCCGGGGAACGCGAGGGGTTGCCACGGCGCGAGGCGGTGAACCAGGCCATCCACCTGCGCCTACGTCCCATCCTGATGAGCACGCTCACATCCATCTTCGGCATGCTGCCGCTGCTGCTGGTGCCCGGCGCGGGTACGGAACTGTATCGGGGGCTGGCCGCGGTGATCGTCGGCGGCATGAGTGTGAGCACGGTGTTTACCCTGATCCTGCTGCCCAGCCTGCTGCGCATCGGCGAGGGGCGGGCGAGTGGGGAGCCGTCAGTAGCGTGACCGGAGGGGCAGGGTCCGGCATTTACGGTTTTGAAATCTCGATGAGCACGTAGCCCATGGCCTCGTAATTGCGGATCTCCGTGGGCCCGGCGGGGGCCACGTCCACGTAGTCCGGGAAGTCGCTGGCGTTCTTGCCGCGCCAGGAGGCGTGGGTGCCGCAGACATGCACCGGCACATCGCTGGCCACCAGGGATTGCACGGTCTTGTGCACCTGGGCATTGTCCTTTTGTTCGCTTTTCATCAGGCCGAATTGCTCGCTGCCGTGGGAGACCACGGCCAGGCCGATGTCCGGAAAGCGCGCACGCAGTTGCTTGACGTAGTCATTCACCGTAGGGATGGCCCATTGCAGGGCGTCGCCATCCCCCTCGACGATCTCGAATACCACACCAAAAGGGGCGTCTTCCCGGGCCAGCAGGCGATCGATCTCGGCCTGGTTGCCGGCCTGGCTCAGCCCACTGAAAAGCAGTGTGGTGAAAAACAGGGAAAGCAGGATGGGAAAACGAAAGCGATGCATAAGGACTCCAACAAGGTTTGAGAACATTGTAGCGGGCCAACAGGCAACTTGGCATCATGCGCCGGCTACGGTAGTTTGAGTCGCCAAGGGGCGATTCATTACGCTGCCACCGATAATGAGACAGGGAACATGATCGAGCGTTTCAAGCAATTCTTTGAAAAACACCTTTCCCCGGCGGCGGACGGCGGGGCGATGGACGAAGACCAGTTGCACCTGGCCGCGGCGGCCCTGCTGGTGGAAATGACCCGCGCCGATGGCGAGGTGAAGGCGGAAGAGAAGGAAGCCGTGGCCAGAGCCCTGGGCAAGGCCTTTACCCTGGACAGGCAAAGGAGCGCGGAACTCATCACACTGGCCGAGTCGGAGCTGGCCGATGCCACCTGCTATTTTGAGTTTACTTCCCTGATCAATAAGCACTTTTCCCAGACGCAAAAGGCCCAGGTGGTGGAGATGCTGTGGGAAGTGGCCTACGCCGATGCGGAAATGGAAATGTATGAGGAACACCTGCTGCGCCGGCTCAGCGATCTATTGCATGTGCCCCATGCCGAGTTCATTCGCGCCAAGCTGAGGGTGCAGGAGCGTTTAGGGCTTGCCTAAGCTTGGTGGGCCGGCTTGTGCGGGCGAAGAACCCGCGGCCGGAAAATCCCCAGTATTTACCGGTTGAAGCGCCCTTGGTGCATCGTATACTTGCGCCCTTGTTTCCACCCAGGGTGAAGTTGTGACCGTTGCATTGCAGGCAGGAGAGTTGGCAAGGGCGTTGCGTGCCTGTTTACCGCCGGAATCCATATTGTTCCAGGAAGACGAGCGCCGTCCCTACGAATGCGACGGCCTGTCGGTGTACCGCCAGCTGCCCATGTTGGTGGTGTTGCCGGAAAGCATTGAACAGGTGCAGCAGGTGCTGCGCCTGTGCAGCGAACACCAGGTGCCCGTGGTGGCGCGCGGCGCCGGCACCGGGCTGTCCGGCGGCGCCCTGCCGCTGGCCGACGGCGTGCTGCTGAGTCTCGCCAAATTCAATCGCATCCTCGACATCGATCCGTGCAATCGTACCGCCCGGGTGCAGCCCGGGGTGCGCAACCTGGCCATCTCCGAGGCAGTGGCCGAGCACGGCCTCTATTACGCGCCGGACCCCTCGTCGCAGATCGCCTGCTCCATCGGCGGCAACGTGGCGGAAAACGCCGGCGGTGTGCACTGCCTCAAGTACGGCCTCACGGTGCACAACATCCTCAAACTGGAAATAGTCACCATGAGCGGCGAACGCCTGACCCTGGGCAGCGACGCGCTGGACGCGCCGGGCTTCGACCTGCTGGCGTTGTTCACCGGCTCCGAAGGCATGCTCGGGGTGGTGGTGGAGGTCACCGTGAAACTGCTGCCCAAACCGGAGGCAGTGCAGGTGCTGCTGGCGGCCTTCGACGATGTCGAAAAAGCGGGCGACGCGGTGGGCCGGATCATCGCCGCCGGCATCATCCCCGCCGGGCTGGAGATGATGGACAACCCGGCGATCCGCGCCGCCGAGGCCTTTGCCCGGGCCGGTTACCCGGAAGACGCCGCGGCCATCCTGCTCTGCGAGCTGGACGGGGTCCAACAGGAAGTAGACAGCCAGGTCGAGCAGGTGCAAAGACTGTTGCAGGACTGCGGCGCCACCGAGGTACGGGTGGCCGGCGATGCCGCCGAACGGGAAAAATTCTGGAAGGGCCGCAAGGCGGCGTTTCCCGCGGTGGGGCGCATCTCCCCCGACTATTACTGCATGGATGGCACCATTCCGCGCCACCAGTTGCCCAAAGTACTGGCGGGCATCACGGCGCTTTCCGAAGAATACAGTCTGCCCGTGGCCAACGTATTCCATGCCGGCGACGGCAACCTGCACCCGTTGATCCTGTTCGATGCCAACCGCCCCGGCGAGCTGCAACGCACCGAGGAAATGGGCGGGCGGATTCTGGACCTGTGCGTGGCGCTGGGTGGCACCATTACCGGCGAGCACGGCGTGGGCATCGAAAAGATCAACCAGATGTGTCACCAGTTTTCCACCGCCGAGTTGCAACAGATGCACGCACTGAAGGCGGCGTTTGATCCCGAGGGCTTGTTGAATCCGGGTAAGGCCGTGCCCACCCTGCATCGCTGTGCCGAGTTCGGCGCCATGCACGTGCATCACGGTGAGCTGCCGTTCCCCGAGCTGGAGCGGTTTTGATGGGAGACATTACGGACAAACTGGCGGCACAGGCGCAACAGGCCTTCGCGGACAAACAGCCGCTGCGCATCGTCGGCGGCAATAGCAAATTCATGTTAGGCCGGGCAGTAAGCGGCGAGCCGCTGGAGCTGGGTCAACACACCGGCATCATTGACTACCAGCCCACCGAACTGGTGATCACCGCGCGCGCCGGCACGCCGCTGGCCGAGATCGAAGCCACACTGGCCGAGTCTGGGCAGATGCTGGCCTTCGAGCCGCCCCACCTGGGCGCGTCCGCCACCCTCGGCGGCACCATCGCCTGTGGCCTGTCCGGCCCGCGCCGGCCGTTCACCGGTGCGGCCCGCGACTTCGTGTTAGGCGTGAAAATGCTTAACGGCCGCGGCGAGCTGCTGCAATTCGGCGGCCAGGTGATGAAGAACGTCGCCGGCTACGACGTGTCGCGCCTGCAGGCAGGGGCGCAGGGCACCCTGGGTGTGTTGCTGGAGATTTCGCTGAAGGTGCTGCCACGGCCCGCCGCCCAGTGCACGCTGCTGGCGGAGATGGACGCGCCCACGGCCATCGAAACCATGAGTCATTTGTCCGGCACGGCGATGCCATTGACCGCTGCCTGTCATCTATCTGCCAGTGCACAACAGGCCGGACAATTGTGGTTACGCCTGTCCGGCGCAGAGGAGGCGGTGGCGGCTGCCAATGCTGCGATTCAAAAAGCATGGCCGGCCTTTGGCTGGAAAGAAATGAAAGACGATGAGCCGGCTCGTGGTTTCTGGCAGGACCTGCGGGAGCGCCGTCTGCCGTTCTTTGACGGGGACGATGGGGTGTGGTGCTTGTCCGTGCCGCCGGCCACGGCTGATTTTTGTGGCTCGAATATTGACGCGCCAGTGAACCATCCGTCATTCCGGCGAAGACCGGAATCCAGTGGCTCGAACGCTCTGGATTCCGGCCCCGGCTTACTACATGCCGGGGCAGGCTCAAAGCGCCGGAATGACGAAACGGGAAAGCTCCAGGTATCAGCACGCGAAGTGCTCCTGCCGGGCTCCTGCCTGCTGGACTGGGCCGGTGCGCAGCGCTGGTTAAACACCACGGCGAGTGCCGATGCGGTACGCGCCGTTGCACAGCAGGCAGGTGGCCACGCCAGTCTGTTCACCCCGGTGGGGGTCGAGCTGGCACCACTGAGCCCCGGTCTGGAAAAAATACACCAACGGGTGAAGGCGTCTTTTGACCCGGCGGGAATCTTGAATCCCGGCCGCCTGTATGAGGGGCTGTAATGTCCGGTCGTTTGTCTGAATTCAACAAGCACAGGATCGGGCACGGATATTTCCTCTCCCAGGATTGGGAGTACCCACAGGGCATAAAAGGGCCAGGGTGAGGGTTGATGAACCTGGAGATTGCCAGCTACGGCAGCGGCCTTGCCGCTCACCCCTCATCCCAACCTTCTCCCCTTGGAGGGGAGAAGGGGCTTGCCACGGGTGCTGGCCTTGTTCGACCCGGCGGGGATATCTCGGCCGCCTGTGCGGGGGGCGTGATGCCAGATTTTTCGTCAAGATACCCGCACTGCGGGACAGGGCACGGGTATCCCCTCTCCCAAGATTGGGAGAGGGCCAGGGTGAGGGTTGATGAATCTGGCAGGTTGCCAGCTACGGCAGCGGCCGTGTCGCTCACCCCTCATCCCAGCCTTCTCCCCTTGAAGGGCAGAAGGGACTTTTGGGGGCAGTAGTGAATGCAAACACGATTACCTGACGCGCTATTGGCCAGCGAACAGGGCCGCGAGGCCGATGCCATTCTGCGCCGCTGCGTGCACTGTGGTTTTTGCAACGCCACCTGTCCCACGTACCAGTTGCTGGGCGACGAGCTGGACGGTCCGCGTGGGCGTATTTATCTCATCAAACAGTTGCTGGAGGGCGAGGCCAACGGGCCCACGGCGCGCGAACATCTGGACCGCTGCCTGACCTGCCGCAATTGCGAAACAACCTGTCCCTCCGGTGTGGAATACAGTCGTCTGCTGGATATTGGTCGTGCCGAAGTGGAACGCGGTGCGCCACGGCCGTGGTCACAACGCCTGCTGCGCTGGGGCCTGTTGCGCATCGTGCCGTTCCCCGCCCGGTTTGCGCTGGCGAGCGCCCTGGGTCGCCGGCTGCCGGGCCTGTTGCCGGCAGCGATGCGCAAGGCCATCCCGCCCGCGGCGAAGTCGGCGGGTCAGTGGCCCGTGGCGCGACACGCGCGGCAGGTGATTCTGCTGGATGGCTGTGTGCAATCCGTGGCGGCACCGCAAATCAACCTGGCCACGGCACGCCTGCTGGACCGGCTGGGGATCAGCGCCATACGCCTGTTTGGCGAGGGCTGCTGCGGGGCACTGAATCAGCATTTGAATGCCACCGACAGTGCCGCGGCCATGATGCGTCGCAACATCGATGCCTGGTGGCCCCATGTGAAGCCGGATGCCAAGCTCCCGGTGGAGGCCATCATCAGTACCGCCAGCGCCTGTGGTCTGCAGGTGAAGGATTACGGCCACTACCTGCGCGCCGATCCGGCCTACGCGGAGAAGGCGGCAATCGTTTCAGCGCGAGTGAAGGATATCGCGGAACTGATCGCCGCAGAGCCGGTGGAGAGGGTGATCAGCGCCAAGGCCGCGCGCGTCGCCTTTCACGCCCCCTGCACCCTGCAACACGGCCAGCGTCTGGGCGGGGTGGTGGAGGCTATTCTGCAACGCTGCGGCTTCGAGTTGACCGCGGTGAAGGACGGCCACCTGTGCTGCGGCTCAGCGGGCAGCTACTCGATTTTCCAGCCGGCGTTGTCCGCCCAGTTACAGCACAATAAACTGGCTGCCCTGCAGGCCGGACAGCCGGAGGTGATCGCCAGCGCCAATATCGGCTGCCTGCTGCACCTGCGTGAGGGCAGCGCCGTGCCGGTGAAACACTGGGTGGAATTGCTGGCGGATTGCCTGGCGGAGGAATAACCGATAAAATCGGTCAACTAATAATAAGGCAGAGGAAAGAGGAAAAAGGCAGGGGAAAGAGAAAAGGGGAAAGAGGAAAGTTAACTCATTAGTGTCTGATGTCGAAAACAAAGCCCGAAATTCCTAATGAAGGCCTGATTATTCGTCATTCCGGCGAAGGCCGGAATGACGAAAAGCCAATTCATCAGAATTCCCTAGGTTTTTCTTTTATCTTTCCCCTTTTATCTTTTCTCTGTGCGCACTTTTCCCCATACAACTTTAATCTCCAGAGGTTAGCGATA
>Ga0256832_1000056_pt1 | contig 66599 bp, 67 predicted proteins | sample 134614metaG_FD_190534 | JGI IMG/M metagenome (GOLD analysis project Ga0256832, IMG submission 190534) | Hydrothermal vent microbial communities from Lau Basin, Pacific Ocean - 134-614 | ecosystem: Environmental > Aquatic > Marine > Hydrothermal vents | place: Pacific Ocean: Lau Basin | collected...
CATGCAAAACGGCCCCGTGCCCTCAAACGCCTACGACTACGTCACAAAAGAAATTGGCGGCGGCAAGGACCTGCCCCATTTCGATGAGCCGGACCTGGAGATGTTCAGCGATTCCGAGCAGGAAGTTTTGGACGAGATTATCAGCAAGTACGGCCGCCGCAGCGCTTCGGCGCTGGTCGAGCTTTCGCACGACAGCGTGTGGCAGCGCGCCTGGGAAGAAGCCGAGGCCAAAGGCAAAGGCTCCGAACCCATCCCCTGGGAGCGGATCATCGAGCACCTGGTAAACGGAAGCGACATCTTAATGGCCTTGCTTGACGATTAACAAAACCTCGTTCACCTATCGCCATGAGTCCTCCCCGCCGCCCCCGCTACCAGCTATGGGGCGTTTACTACGGTCCGTGCCATCAAATCCCGCCACACGAAGACGGAAGCGTCAGAAATAAGTTCTACGTGGTCGTGAGGGTTTGCAGCGAGGCGAGGCAGGCCTACTGCGCTCTCATCAACTCCAATCAGGCCAACCTGCCAGGTATTCACGACTGCCAACTCCCGGTCGCCCCCGGCGACATCGCGTACGAGGGCGCGACCGGTCTCGGGCTGATCAACCCGCAGTCCTGGCTAAGCGTGCACACTTCTCAGTCCGGCGGGCGCTTGCACGCTCTTCCCCCGTACGTTCCAGAAGATCACGAACTGGTCGGGAGGTTAGACGAAGGCGTTGTCCAGGGCATATTTGCCATCATTCAACGATGCAAGAACGTCAGCCGCGCCCACAAAGCCATGCTGCTGGGAGACGCGGACTGCTAGTCGGAGTCAGCTCAGCTCCATGTAAACCACCAGCTCCACCTCGTCTTCACCCACGACGTCGTGGCGTCCGAACGGAACCCTGACGGGGCTCACTCCTCGCACTTGAGCGAGCGCTCCCTGGCACCAGCGTAGGGGTCGAAGCAGAGGTAGGCGGCCCAGGCGTCGGCCTGGCCGGCGTTGGAAGCGTAGAGGCTGCCGTAGGTGACGCCGGCGACCCAGAGCTCGCCCTCCCGGCCGGCGGCCAGGCCAAAGGCCTCGTCGCGGGCGGGGGTGCCCCTCTTCCAGGCCCAGGCGGGCGTGGCGTCGTCACCCAGCATGACCACCATGGCGTCGTAACCGCCCTCGGTTTGGCCAAAGAGGTCGTCGCTGGCGGTGGCGCCGGCGAGCCAGAAGCTCCTAAACGAAGCGTCCCAGACCACCGCGTGCACCCGCTCGACCCGGGAACCGCCCCACTGCACGCCGCGGCGCACCTCCGCGGGACCGCGAACGAAGACGGCGAAGACGTCCCGGCCTCCGGCGAAGGGGCCGTAGAGGGCGCCGTCGGTTTCGCCGAACACCCAGACCCCGCCGGCCGTAGCCACCAGCGTCTCCGGGCGGGTGGCGGCGTCCGTGCCCCAGCGGTAGACCCAGGCCAGCTCTCCGGTCGGCCCGTAGTGGAGCACGAAGCCGCGCTCGCTGACGCGGCGGCAGTCCTCGTCCACGTCGCTGTACCCGGCCAGGTACACGCCGCCCGCCCCGTCGGGGGCGGCGGCGGTGAGGTAGTCGTCGTCGTCCGTACCCCACTGCGCGCCCCAGAGGCGCTCGCCCGCGGCGTCGAAACGGGCCACAAAAACGTCGCTGCCGCCGTTGCCGGCGGAGAAAATGCGCCCCTCGCCGTGGCCCGCCAGGTAGACCCCGCCTTCCGGGGCCGGGGCCAGGGCGCGGGCTTCGTCTTTGAGCTTGCCGCCGACACGAACCTGCCAGACGATCCCGGCTTCGCCTTCGAGGCGCGCCAGCCAGGCGTCGGTTTGGGCACGCATGGGGTCTTCGGCGGTCCCGCCTTTGGTTCCCGCCAGGTAGTAGCCGCCGGTGGTCGGCAGCAGCGCGTAGGCCCGCTCGAGGCCCGGAAGGCGCGACCGCCAGAACTGCGGCTCGGGGCCGTCGAGCCTGATCATGAAGGCGTCCACACCCTCAGCCGGCGCGAACAGGTCGCCCGCGGTCCAGCCGGCCACCGCCCCGGGGGCGGCGGCGAACGCCGCTTCCCAGGCGGGGGTTCCCCACTGCCAGCCCGTTTCGTAGGCTCCAAAGGCCTCGGCGCAGACCATCGCGGTGGCCAGGAAGCCGAAGACGACCGCCCAGCCCAACCTCCGCGCACGCCCTAAACCCGTTGGACGCTCCTGCATCAACGGTTCACCCACCAGTAGGCGAGCAGAAGCAGCGCGATCCAGACCCACCAGCGGTTGCGCCAGGAAAACAACGAGCCCAGGCGCGCGCGCCGCGGGGGCAACACCGCCCCGGGCACCTGCTCCTCGCGTGGGCGCAGCCGCATCCGCTGCGCCTTCTTGAGCAGGCGCACCATGCGGTCGATGCGGCCGCGGCGCTTGGCCAGCGCCGCCTGGCCCTGGTAGACCTCGGGGTAGTTCTCGTTGACCTTCTCGGCCGCGGCGTAGGCGGCCTCGGCGGCTTCCAGGTTCCCCAGCTCGAGCTCGGCGTGGCCCAGGTTGGTCCAGGCGCGCCAGTGCTGGCGGTCGCGCCGCGCCGCCTCGGCGAAGGCGTCGCGCGCCTCCTCGAGCCGCCCCTCGGCCACGTCCAGCAGGCCCTTCTGCACCCAGGCCTCGGCGCCCACCACCGGGTGCTCGAGCCAGGCCTCGAAGCGCTCCGAGGCCAGGTCGGCGAGGGCGCGCTCCAGCTCGGCGGCGTCGAACAGCTCCGCAATCTGCTCGCGGCGCGCCTTCGCGGTCTGTAGCGCCTCGTCCCCGCGGCGCATGCGCAGCAACAGCCGGACCCGTTCGAGCGTCTCCAGGGCCTCGCGGGGGCCCTCGCCGGTCAGGCGCACCCGCGCCAGCGCCTCGGCGATGCGCCCTTCGCGGATGAGTGTGGAAAGTTCGTCGTTCACGGTAGGGTCTCCTCGTAAAGTTCGCGGTAGGCGCGGGCCCGCGGCCCCCAGGAAAAGTCGCGCGCCATGCCCGCGCGCGCGAGCGGCTCGGGGTCGAGCTCCAGCATACGGCGCACGCCCTCCAGCACCCCCCGGGGGCTGGCTTCCTCGAAGAGCACGCCGGTCACGCCGTCTTCGACGGTGTCGGCGAGGCCGCCGGTGGCGCGGGCGATCGGAGGGGTGCCGTAGCGCATCGCGATCATCTGCGCCAGCCCGCAGGGCTCGTAACGCGAGGGCATGAGGAAGAAGTCGGCGCCGCCGTAGATGCGGTGCGCACGCGCCTCGTCGAAGGCGCCAATGAAGGCCACGCGGCGCGGATAACGGCGCGCCATGGCCGCGAAGCCCGCCTCCAGCTCGGCCTCGCCCGTGCCCAGCAGCACGAAGTTGACCCCCAGATCCAGGACCTGGGGCAGGGCCTCGAGCACCAGGTCGAAGCCCTTCTGCCAGGTGAGCCGGGTCACCGCACCCACGGCGGGCAGGCCGGGGTCGAGCCGCAGCGTGGCGAGCAAGGTGGCGCGGTTGCGGCGTTTACGCTCCAGGTGGCGGGCGTCGTACTTCTGCGGCAGGAAGCGGTCGGTGGCGGGGTTCCAGTACGCGGTGTCGAGGCCGTTGAGGATGCCGCTGAGCTTGCCGGCTACGGAGCGCAGCACCCCGTCGAGCCCCATGCCGTACTCGGGGGTCTGGATCTCGCGGGCGTAGCGGGGGCTCACGGTGGTCACGCGGTCGGCCGCCAAGAGCGCCCCTTTCATCAGGTTGACCCGGCCCTCGTGCAACAGCTCCGCGTCGGGCGCGGCGCCGGCGAGGCGCTCGAACTCGGCGGGCTCGAGCTCGCCCTGGAAGGCCAGGTTGTGGATCGTGAAGACGGTCGGGCGGCGGGCGAGCCGTACCGCGAAAGCGGCGTGCCAGTCGTGGGCGTGCAGCAGATCGTAGCGCTCGCCCTCCAGCCAGGCGGCCGCCGCCAGGGCGAACCGCAGGTACCGCTCGGCCTCGGGGGGCGTGTAGGGCTCGGCCCAGTCGGGGTCGACCTCGAGGAAACGGTAGGTCACGCCCCCGGCCGCCGCGCCCCAGACGCGCGCCTTCTGCGCCGCCCCGGCGAAGCGGTAGGCCACCTCGCCCAGGGGCTCGAGCGGCGGCTCGATCGCCCGGTAGCGGGGGAGCAGCACGGCCGCCTCCACCCCCTCAAGCGCGAGCGCCTGCGGCAGGCTGCCCAGCACGTCGGCGAGCCCCCCGACCTTGACGAAGGGCAGGGCCTCGGCGGCAACGTGAACGACGCGCATGGCCTTAGATGGGCTGGCCGGGGGTGCTCCAGCTGGTGTAGGCGTAGAAGCGCCCCACCTCGTGGGTCTCCAGGTAGTGGAGCAGCGGCTCGGCCAGCGGCAGGTGGGTGCTGAGGCGCTCGGCCACCTCCTCGGCGTCGAAGAAGCGCGCCTCGACGATGTGGCCGTCGGGGTCGCGCGGGTTCAGCAGGCCGTCCCAGCTCGCGGTGAAGGCCATGGCGATGGTGCGCTCGCGCTTGCGCCGGTCTTCCACCTGGGCCACATAGGCCAGCTGGTTGACGCTCTTCACGCTGAGCCCCGTCTCTTCGCGCACCTCACGCACGAGCGCATCGGGGATCGTCTCGCCCGGCTCGACCATCCCGCCCGGCAGGGTGTAGCGGACCCGGCCCTTGCGCCCCCAGTCGTTGGCGACGAGCAGCACCCGCCCGCGGGCGTCCTGGAGGATGGCCGCGGCCACCAGCAGCTCGCGCCTAAGCGTTCTGGGTCTGTCCACTGAGCTCTTCAAGCATCCGCTCCTGATCGGCCTTCTTGAGGGCTTCGGTCAGTTCATCCAGTTCGCCGGAGAGCACGCCTTCAAGGTTGTGGGTGGTGAAGTGGATGCGGTGGTCGGTAACGCGCGACTGCGGGAAGTTGTAGGTGCGGATCTTCTCGCTGCGCTCGCCGCTGCCGATCTGGGCCAGGCGGTTGGCGCGCAGCGCCGCCTCCTCCTCGGCGCGCTTCATCTCGAGCAAACGGCTGCGCAAAATCGAAAGCGCCTTCTCGCGGTTCTTGATCTGGCTGCGCGAGTCCTGGATGGTGATGATGATGCCGGTGGGCTCGTGCACCACCCGCACCGCGCTGTCGGTGGTGTTGACGCCCTGGCCGCCGGGGCCGGAGGCGCGCATCACGTCGATGCGGACCTCGTTCATGTCGAGCTCGACGTCGCTCTCCTCGGCCTCGGGCAGCACCGCGACCGTGGCCGTGGAGGTGTGGATGCGCCCCTGGGTCTCGGTGGCGGGCACGCGCTGCACCCGGTGCACCCCCGACTCGTACTTGAAGACGCCGTAGGCTCCGGGGCCCTTTACCATGAAGCTCACCTTGGAGAAACCGCCCAGGTCGGTGGGGTGGCTCTCCAGCATCTCGACCGAATACCCCAAGCGCTCGGCGTAACGGGTGTACATCTCGAAGAGGTCGCCGGCAAACAGCGCCGCCTCCTGCCCGCCGGCCCCGGCGCGGATCTCGACGATGGCGTTGCGGACGTCGGCGGGGTCGCGCGGCAGGAGCAGCACCTCCAGCTGCTTTTCGAGCTCCTCCAGGCGCTGTTCCAGCTCGGCCGCCTCCTCGCGCGCCATCTCGCCCATCTCGGGGTCGCTGGCCAGCTCGCGGGCCTGCTCGAGTTCGTCCTGCACGCGCCGGTACTCGCGAAAGGCCTCGACGACCTCGCCCAGCTCAGCGTAGCGGCGGCTCTTTTCGCGGAAGCGTGCGGCGTCGGCGAGCACCTCGGGATCGCCAAGTTCACGCTCCAGGGCGCGGTATTCTTCTTCGAGTTTCTTCAGTTTATCCAGCATGGCACGTCCCTGACCTTCAGGATACCACCCGGGGTTGCGGATCGTTTTAGCCAGGACTAAACTATTATAACAGGAGTTTTAGGTATGACTAAACCCCAGCGCGGACACCTCAGCGAAGCTCAGGAAGACTACCTGAAGCAGATCCACCTGCTCGCCGAGGAAGGCGCGGTCACCACCCAGGCGCTCGCCGAACGGCTGGCGGTGCGCCCCGCGTCCGTGACCGGGATGCTCAAGAAGCTGGCCGCGCTGGGCCTCGTCGAGTACGCCCCCTACCGGGGGGTGCGGCTCACCGAGGCGGGCCGGGCCGTGGCGCTCGAGGTGCTGCGCCACCACCGGCTGATCGAAACCTACCTGGCCGAGGCGCTGGGCTACGGCTGGGACGAGGTCCACGACGAAGCCGAGCGGCTCGAGCACCACATCTCCGAGGCCTTCGAGGCGCGCATCGCCGAGTGGCTGGGTCACCCCGAGCGCGACCCCCACGGCGACCCCATCCCCACCCCCCACCTGACCTGGCCCACGGACCCCGCGGGCCGCATCCACGAGAGCGCGCCGGGCCGCTACCGGCTCGTGCGCGTACGCGCCCAGGACGAGGGCACGCTGGCGCTCCTCAGCCGCCTGGGGCTGGTGCCGGGTGCGTGCTTTCAGGTGCTCGAGCAGGGCGACGCCGGCGTGCGCATCGAGCTGGAGGGCGCGCGCTACCTGCTGCCGCTCGGGCTGGCGCGCGCGCTCGAGGTCGAAACCGCCGCGGAGGCCGCGCGATGAGTTTCGAACCCCTCCTCACCTACCACCCCGCCGTTCTGGCCCTGGCCGCAGGCCTCTTTACCTGGGCCATGACGGCCCTGGGGGCGGCCACCGTGCTGCTCGCGCGCGACCTGCCGCGCGCCTGGCTGGACGCCATGCTCGGCTTTGCCGCCGGGGTCATGATGGCGGCGAGCGTCTGGTCGCTCTTGCTTCCCGCCATCGAGCTGGCCGAGGGGGCGGGCGTGCCCGGCTGGCTGCCCGCGGCGGTGGGCTTCTTGCTCGGCGGAGCGTTCTTGCGCCTGGTCGACCTCTACCTGCCCCACCTGCACCTCTTCGAGCCCACCGAGGCCGCCGAGGGCGTCGTGACCACCTGGCGCCGTACCACTCTGCTCATCATCGCCATCACCCTGCACAACGTCCCCGAAGGGCTGGCCGTGGGCGTGGCCTTCGGCGCGGCCCACGTGCTCTCGGGCGGCGAGCAGGCGCTGGCCCTGCTCGCGGGCGCGGTCACGCTGGCCATCGGCATCGGGCTGCAAAACCTGCCCGAGGGTGCGGCGGTAAGCATGCCGCTGCGTCGCGAGGGGCTCTCGCCGCGAAAGAGCTTTTTCTACGGCCAGCTCTCGGGCGCGGTGGAGCCGGTGGCGGCGGTGCTGGGTGCGGTAGGGGTGTTGCTGGTAGAACCGCTTTTGCCCTACGCGCTCGCCTTCGCCGCCGGGGCGATGATCTTCGTGGTGGTGGAGGAGATCATCCCCGAGGCCCAGTCGTCGGGCAACGGCGACATCGCCACCTTCGGTGTGATGCTCGGGTTTGCGTTGATGATGGTTCTCGACGTAGCCCTGGGCTAACGCCCGCGCTCCCCGCTAGGATAAGGCATGGCTCCCAGCTTCCGCCGGGCACGGCCGGAAGAGCTGACCCCGCTACGCGACGTGTTGGTCGCGGCCTTCATGGACGACCCGGTGATGCGCTGGTTCGACCCGGAGCCGGCTGCGCGCCGGCGCCGGCTGGGGCGCCTCTTCGGTCACGTGCTGGAGAAGTACCTGCCCCGGGGAACGGTCTGGACCGACGCCGACCGGCGCGCCGCGGCCGTCTGGGTGCCCCCGGGCACGCCGGTCACGGCAGGCGACGTGCGCTTCTACCTGAGCCTTTACGCAAACCGCCTGCCCAAGGGAATTTACTGGGTCCTCTTCGTGGAGACGCGCCGGCCGCGCGCGCCCCACTACCTGTTGCTCTACATGGGCGTAGCGCCCGAACACCAGGGGGCCGGCCTGGGCGGGGCGCTTTTGGAGGAGGGGCTGGCGCGGGCCGACGAAGAAGGCGTGGACGCCTACCTGGTGGCCAGCTCGCCGGGGTCGCGCCGCCTCTACGAGCGCCACGGGTTCCGGGTGCTGCGCGAGGTGCGGCTGGCGCGGGGCCCGCGCGTGTGGCCGATGCTGCGGGAAGCCCGTTGAACCGCGGCTGCGATTTACGCCGCATGACCTTCTCGTCGGTACTAGCTGAAAAGTCGAACACGTTGTTCACGCCGCCCCGCCGCCTCCGGCTTCTCTCGCCACCCCGGCGAAGGCCGGGGCCCGGGCCTTATCCAAACGGGGGACCGGGGCGCCGCGCCCGTCGCGGAAAGACGAAAGCGCCCTCCCCTTTGGGGAGGGCCGGGGTGGGCGTTTGGAAAGCGGCCTGTGGCTTGTAGCTTGTGGCTCGTGGTTGGTCTATGGACGGCAACCCTACCCTCGACGTCGCCTGCGGCATGGGCCCCGGGTCCCGGCCGGCAGGCCGGCCTCGCCCGGGGAGGCGGGAAAAGAGGTAGATCGTGGCTTGTGGCCTGTGGTTTGCGGTTCGTGGTTCGTAAGTAGTGGATCATGCCCTGTGGTTCGTAGCCCGCGGCCTGCAGAAACCCGTCTTGCGCCGTTCCCACCTCCCACCTCCCACACCCCACATCCCACAACCTATTCACCACGCACCACGTACCACGTACCGCCCTAAAACAACCCCCCTCCGGCGGCGGCGGCGCCTCAAGAGGGAGGCCGGGAGGAATGCGGGGCTTGCGGTCTGTGGAATGGGGCTCCCTCGGCCGTCGGCTCTGTGAACGACGTCTTGGGAGGTTGCAGTTAGCTCCACAAAGCCGAAATTGGCAGGGCCAGCATCCGCTCACCCAGCGGCAGGGGCTGGCTCCCTGTATAGAGCACCACGCCCAGGTGGAAACGTTCTCCCACGTCTTCCCGCAAGGCTTTGAGCCCCGACAGGGCCCGGCGCGGAAGTTTGCCGGCCAACTTGACCTCGACGCCGACCACCCGGCCGTCGGTGTGCTCGAGCACCGCGTCCACCTCGGCGCCGGCGCGCGTGCGGTAATGGAATCGCTGCGGTTCGGGGTCGAGCCAGGAGGCCTGCTTGGCCAGTTCGGCCAGCACGAAGCTCTCGACCAGCCGCCCCAGGATTTCCGGGCGCTGCTCCAAACCTTCGCAATTCATTCGGAGCAGGTAGACGGCCATCCCTGTGTCGTTGACCACAAGCTTGGGCCGGCGCGTGAGCTGTTTTTTCAAACTCACAGACCAAGCCGGCAGGCGTTCGATCAAAAAGAGGCGCTCGAAGAGCTCCTCGTAGCGCCGGGCCGTGGCTGCGGGCAGGCCCAGCTCGGCTGCCAGCGAACCCACGTTCTGCGGGGTGGCCGTGGCTGCTGCCACGGCCCGCAGCAGCGCCAGCGCCCTTTCGGGGTACTCGATGCGCGCCAGGCTCATCAGGTCACGCTCGATGAGCGCGGCCAGGTAGCTGGCGAACCAGGCCGCGCGGTCGGCTTCATTCTTGCCCTGAACGGGGGGGTAGCCGCCCGCACACACGCGGGGGACGAGGCTTCGCCCATTCCCGGGCCGCATGAGCTCACGCGGGTCGCCGGCCCACAGCCCGGCCACGAAGTTGCGCTTGCTGCGTTCCAGTTCGCCCTGAGCCAGCGGCCGCAGCGTAAGGAACTCGGCCCGCCCTACCAGCGCCGCTGCCGCTTCCGAGCGCGACTTGAACCCCATCGAACCGGTGAGCAGGAAGCGGCCGGGGCGACGATCCGAATCCACCGCCATCTTGATGGCCAGCAGCAGATCGGGGGCGCGCTGCACTTCGTCGATCACGACGGGTCCGGCGAGCCCGGTAATGAAGCCCACAGGGTCGGCGCGCGCCGCCGCAAGCACCGCCGGATCGTCGAGGGTGTAGTAGGCCATTCCCCGGTCGCCCGCCAGCATGCGAACCAGGGTGGTCTTGCCCACCTGGCGAGCGCCCATGAGGTACACGACGGGGCTCCGCTTCAGGGCGACCGCTAGCCGGGGCGTCAGGTAGCGCGGAAACACGGCTACAGTATAGCAAAGCGCTCACGGCATGAGCGAATTACGATCATGATGTGAGCGAATTCGCACCTGCACCGCGCCTCAGGCCGGACCAGCCATCGGCTACGCTCCCCCGAGCGCACTCAGCAGCCGCGCGGTATAAACCCCCAGGGCTGCGAACGAGAGCAAGACCGCCGCCAAAGAAGCCGCTAGCACCCGCCCCGGGCGCCGGGCGCGGGGGAGGGCGTAGATGCCCCACAGTAAGGCCAGGACCCCCGTCAGGGAACTGGCGAAGAAAGCCCAGCCGGCGGGCCGGTTGACGCGGTACCAAGCCTCGAGGCTGGTCAGGGTTTCGGGCACGCGCACGCCGACGGCGCCGTTGGGGCCAATGGAGCCGCTTCCGAGCAGGTAGCCGAAGACGGCGCACGCGGCCAGCACGAAAGCTAGGAAGCCCAGCAAGGCTGCCAGGGCGTTGCGCTCAAGCCGCTCCTGTTCCGGCCCGCCCTGGCGCGGCCCTTCCGATTCGCCCCAAAGCGGCATGGTAGCGGCAACGAGCAAGATAAACACATCGGCGGCGATGGAAACCCCCCAGGCTAGCCCGTTCAACCGCCCGAAGGCCGCGGCCGCGAGCACCGCGGCGTTGAGGACCACCAGCAGCGCCCCGGCCACCGTCCAGGGCCGGGCGGCGCGGGCATGGACACGGTACCACTCCTCTTCGCTCGCCAGCGTGCGGGCGGTGCGGATCCCCGCAAACATGTTGGGCTTCAGTCGGCCGCGCGCGGCCATGCGACCGAGGACGATGAACAAGGCCCCCGCGCCCAGCATGAGCAGCAACACCAGGTACTGGCCGCTATCCATGATTCCTCCAGTGAACTTCATTATACCCGTTCCAGGGCCGGCCCGCCCGGCGCCAAATGGGTGCCGCCTCATGGGTTCAAAAGGCCTCGCACCACACGCCGCCAAAGAAGACGGTTCGTGGGGGTCGAGGATATGGGGTTCGATAGCTATCGTAAAAACAAAACCGGCCGCCGAGGTTCGCCGTTCGATAGCTCAAAGGGCGAGCTAAAAAGGTCAGCCGCGCAGGGTGCGTTCGAAGAGGGCGCGCACGTGGGCGTCGTCCATAGCGGTGATGATGCGCACGTTGGGATCGCCCTGGCGGCCGTGGTCGAGCACCGACATGCCGCGGGTGTGGGCGCCGCAGGTTTCCACCCAGACGCGGTGCCTTTCGCTGGCGGCGACCGCCTCCGGCTCGAGCGCCGCCACCATGGCCAGCGGGTCGGGGATGAGCAGGCCGGGCGCGCCGCGGCCCTCGAGAAAAGCGCGGGTGACGCGGGTGATCGCGTCGTAGAACTCGGCCCGGGGCGTGCCCAGTGCCGCCAGCCGTTCGTGCTCCTCCCAGGGCAGCGGGTGGGCCAGGGTGGTCTCCCAGGTGAGCAGGGTGACGCGCGGGAAGGCCTGCAGGACCGCGTGGGCGGCTTCGGGATCGAAGTAGAAGTTGAACTCGGCCGCCAGGTGCGGGGTGTTGCCGCGGCCGGTGTGGGCCCCGCCCATGACCACGAGGCCTTCGAGCAGACGGGGCAGCTCCGGCTCGAGGGCGAGCGCGAGCGCCACGTTGGTGAGCGGACCCAGGGCCACGAGCGTCCGCTCGCCGGGCCGCTCGCGGGCCAGGCGCACGAGGGCCTGCGCCGCCGGTTCGCTTTGGGGCTGCACCCGGGCCCGCCGGGGCGCGTAGTTCCCCAGACCGTCGGCGCCGTGGAAGCCGGTGGCGTGTTCGCGCTCGCCCGGCAGCAGGGGCCCCGCGGCCCCCGGAAAAACGGGCACATCCTCGGCCCCCATCGCGTGCAGCACCTCGAAGACGTTGGGCACCACGCGCTCGAGCGGCACGTTGCCCCCCACGGCGCTGACGGCGACCACCCGGGCGCGCGGGTGGGCCAGGACCAGCATGAGCGCCAGGGCGTCGTCCACGCCGGCGTCGGTGTCGATCAGCAAAGCACGTTCGCGGTCCACACCCCAATTGTAGGGGGACGCGGCCGGCCGGGACGGGGTCGTTCGTGACCAAACCGTGATGTTTTCGCGAGGCCATGGTGAGACCCCGCCCCTACGCTGCGGGGGAGCTGGACGCTCGAAAGGAGACGCACATGAAACGACGGATCGTAACGCTAGGACTGGCCGGGTTGATGCTGGGCGCATTCGCGCAGATGGGCGAGGAGGGCAAGGAGAAGATGGGCTCCGAGATGATGGGGCCCGTCACCTTCCAGGTGCGGGTCGAAAACGTGAGCACCCCCGAGACCCTCAAGACCATGAAGGGCTCCGTGGCCGTGCCGCTCGCCCCGGGCCTCTGGGTCGTGCACGAGGGCGCGAACCCCCTCTTCACCCCGGGCAAGGCCGCGGGGCTGGGGCTCGAGCAGCTGGCCGAGGACGGCGACCCCGCGGCGCTGGCGGCGGCGCTGGAGATGAAGCCTGGGGTGGCCTCGGTGGGCGTCTTCGCGGTGCCTGAGGGCAAGATGGACCCCGCCCCGATCTTTCCGGGTCAGGCCTACACCTTCACCGTGACCGCCGCCCCGGGAGCGCGGCTTTCGCTGGCCACGATGTTCGTGCAGTCGAACGACTGGTTCTACGCCCCGGGGCCGGAGGGCATCGAACTCTTCCCCATGGACCACCCGCTCGAGGGCGAGGTGACGACGCTCATCAAGCTCTGGGACGCGGGCACCGAGGTGAACGAGCCCGCCGGCGAGGGCCCCAACCAAGCCCCGCGGCAGATGGGCAAGAACTACGGGGCCGACGAGCGCGGCGTGGTGCACGACGTGATGGGCGTGGAGCTCGCCGGACCGGTGATCAAGGTGACGATCACGCCGGCGAAGTAGCCCTACGCATACGAACCCACGAACCAGGGCCCGCTGCACGCGGGCCCTGGTTCGTGCTTGCGCTCAGGAAGCCTCGGGCAGCACGAGCACGAAACGGCTGCCGCGGCCGCGCTCGCTTTCGACCTCGACGCGGCCGCCGTGCAACCGCGCCGCCTGCTGGGCGATGGCCAGGCCCAGCCCCGCGCCGCCCCCCTGCTTGCTGAAGCCGCGGTCGAAGACGCGCGCGAGGTCGGCCGCGTCGATGCCCGGGCCCTGATCCTCCACGCTGACGCGCGCCTCGCCGTTTGCGGCTTCCAGGGTGATCCGCACCCGCCCGCCCGCGGGCGTGTGGGCGAGCGCGTTGGCCAGCAGGTTCACCAGCGCCCGCTCGAGCAGGCCGGCGTCGCCCTGCACCGGTAGCGGGCCGGGGGGCGGGGCCGGCTCGAGCTTCACCCCCGCGGCCTCGAAGCGGGGCTTCCACTCGAGCGCCACGTCCTGCACCAGCTCGGCGAGCGCCAGCGGCTCGGGTTCGAAGGGCCAGGCGCCCGACTCGAGCCGGGCGAGGGTGAAGAGGTCTTCGGTCATGCGCGCCAGCCGCTCGGCCTGGGCGCGCGCCGCGGCCAGGTAGCGCGTGCGTTCCTCGGCGCTGAGTCCGTCCCCGGCGTGCTCGAGCGTTTCCAAGTAGCCCGAGAGCACGGCCAGGGGGGTGCGCAGGTCGTGCGACACCCCCGCCACCAGCTCGCGCCGGTGGCGGTCGGCGGCGCGCTCGGCGGCGATCAGGTCGCGCACCCTGCCCGCCAGCTCGGCGAAGCGCCCGTGCAGACGGTCCACCTCGTCGCGTACGCGCTGCGGCGCGGCCAGCGCCCCCTCGCTGGCGGGGTCGAAGCGCTCCATGGCCGCTTCCAGCGCGGTGAGACGGCGGGTGAGCCAGAAGGCCGTGCCGCCGGCCAGGAGCGCGGCGAGCAGCACCAGCCCCAAACCCGCCCAGAGGGCGAGCCGCAGCACCGTGCTGCCGGCGACGGCGGCCGCCACCGAGTCGAGCGCCCGGTCGGAGAGGAGCACGTAGACCCAACCGCCCCCCGGCACCGGCGCGGCGGAGAAGACCTGACGCCCGCGGGGGCGCTTGGGATCGTCGCCCAAAAGCGGCCCCCGGAGGTCGCCCCGGACGAAGCGCTCGAGCGGTTCGGCGTTTACCGACTTGCGCACCAGCGCCTCCATGGGCGGCGAGGCGCCCACGATGCGCCCCCGCTCGTCGAGCAGGTAGACCTCCACCCCCGGGTTGGTCATGGCCAGCTCCGCGGCCAGCGCGTCGAGCGCGCCCGCCTGCTCGCCCGCCACCATCAGGCCCGGCTTCAGGTGCAGCAGGTTCTCCGCCAGGCCCTGGTACTGATGCTGGGCGATCTCCTGGTGGTAGCGGCGCGCCGCGTCGAGCGCGCCCCAGACGAAGAGCGCCCCCAGCGGCAGCACCAGCAGCGAAAACGCCAGCGCCAGCCGCGCGGCCAGGCTCCTCACGCCTCCTCGCCCCCGAAGCGGTAGCCCACGCCCCAGACGGTTTCGACGTAGACGGGGTTCTTGGCGTCGGGTTCGATCTTGGAGCGCAGCCGGTTGATGTGCGAATTGACGGTGTGCTCGTACCCCTCGAAGCCCGCGCCCCAGACGCGCTCGAGCAGCTCGGTGCGGGTGTAGACGCGGCCGGGGTGGCGCGCCAGCTCGTAGAGCAGGTCGAACTCGCGGGCGGTCAGGTTCACGGTCCGGCCCCCCAGGCGCACCCTGCGGGCGGCGGGGTCGATTTCCAGCGCCCCGAAGACGAGGCGGCCCGCCGGGGCTGCGGCGGCGGGCTCCCGGCGGCGCAGCAGCGCGCGCACCCGGGCTTCCAGCTCGCGCAGCGAAAAGGGCTTGGTCAGGTAGTCGTCGGCCCCCAGCTCGAGCCCCAGCACCCGGTCCACCTCCTCGGCGCGGGCGGTGAGCATGAGCACGCGGGGGTAGGTGGGCCGGCGGCGCAGCCGCTCGACGATCTCGAACCCGCTCACCCCGGGGAGCATCACGTCGAGCACGAGCAGGTCGACGTCGCCCTCGAGCGCCGCCGCCAGCCCCGCCTCGCCGTCGTGGACGGCGCGCACGGCGTGCCCCGCGCGCTCGAGCTGGGCGGCCACCAGGGCCGCGATCTCGCGGTCGTCTTCGACGATCAGGATCCGCGCCATGCCTCAGTATGGCGCATGGGTTTCACGAAACCCTCCCGTCAGACCGCGGACCAGAACGCGCGCAGCCGCTCGACGAAACGGTCGGGGTCGACGAGGTGGGGGTAGTGACCGTGCTCGGGCCAGACCTCGACCTCGGCCCCGGGAATGCGCGCCCTCAGCCAGTCCACGTACTCCGGCCCCGGGTCGATGCCGTGGAGCGCAAGGTAGGGGACCCGGTAGTCCTTCAGGAGCTCGTTGACCACAACGGCCAGGTCGTCTTCGGGCAGCGTCCAGAGGTCGTGCCAGATCCCCAGCACCACGTCCTGCCGCGGCCAGCGCAGGGCGTGCAGGCGGGTGCGCTCGGCCTCGCTCAGGCGCTCGCCTTCCATCTGCACGAGCACCTGGCGCATGACGGGGTCGAAGGTCTGGGGGTCCTCCAGCTGCGCGCGCAGCGGCTCGATCAACGACTTGATCCCGGCCAGCGCCAGCGGCTGGTCCACGTTCACCAGCGAGCGAAGCGGAAAGGACGCGCCCAGCGTCGTCGCCACCATGCCCCCGAGCGAATGGCCCACCACGTCGGGCCGCTCCAGACCGGCCGCCTGGATGACCGCGGCCACGTCACCCGCCATCGCGGCGAGCCCGTAGTCCTCCCCGGGATCCGATGCGCCGTGACCGCGCAGGTCGAGCCGCACCACGGTGCGGTCTGCGGCGAGCCGCCGCGCCACCGGGTCCCAGGCGTGCAGGTTTTCGGTGATCCCGTGCACCAAGACCACCGGGGGGCCCGACCCCTCTGCGGTCCAGGCGATGCGCACGCCGTCCGCGCTCGTCGCTTGGTTCATTTTCTCCTCCTTATGCTTTAAATGTAACATAGCTAACCGTTTGTAAGGTTTGGTTCCGTCACAAATCGACTAAACTGGTGGGGTGGAACCCGGCGAAGCCCCCGTCTGCACCACGCTCTCGCTTCACCCCGAGGCGCTCGAACGCGCCCGCGCCGCCCTGCCCGACGAAACCACCATCCAGCGGGCCTCGGCGCTGCTCAAGGCCCTGGCCGACCCCACGCGGATGCGCATCCTGCTGGCCATGAAACAGGGGGAGCTGTGCGTCTGCGACCTCTCGCACCTGCTGCGCATGAGCCAGAGCGCGATCAGCCACCAGCTGCGGGTGCTGCGCGACAACCGGCTGGTGAGCTGGCGGCGCGAGGGGCGGCAGGTCTTCTACCGGCTCGCCGACCGGCACGTCGAGGAGATCCTGGAAGACGCGCTCGAGCACGCCGGCGAGTAGCGCTTGGTCGGCGCTTTCCGAGTGCCGCGTCGCCATCGGCCCCGAAGTCTCATCGAGCCCCAAGCCAAGGCGCGCTTCAGCGCCGACGGTTTTTGAACCCTGCGCGCAAGAGCCATGTACGTCGGTCTGATTCCTGCCCGCGCGCGCTTAGCGGCACGCCCCGCAGGAAGGACCGTCCCGTGAATGGCCGGGTGATGGAAGCGGCTTACGTGCCGTGGTCAATAACAGCCTTTCTAGAGCGCAAGACGCTAGGGATGCGCTCCCCCTCGTCACCCCAGCTTTCGCTGGGGTCCAGGACTGGGTCAACGGTCGCGGCGTGGGCGCTGCGTCGTCGTCGTAGGCGTCGAGCACCTCCCACGAGCGATGGGGAATGGGATCGGCCTGCGGCCGCCTCAAGCACGGCGCGCCAAAAGGGGCCGGTGGCTTGCGTTCTTTGCAATGGAGGTCCCGCTCCTGGAGGTCTAAGTGAGCAGCTGAGGCTTCGGCCGGCCCAAGACCGTCATGGCCACGCCCATTTCGAGGGACGGGGTGCGGCTAAGGGGCGACCACTTCCACCTTGATTCGGTCCGGGTCCTCGCAAAAAAGCGCGTAATAGTTGGGTCCGGCGGCATAGGGGTGGCGCTCGGGATAGAGCAGAGTGTAGCCGTTGGCCACCACCCAGTCGGTGAGGTCGTCTACCTGGGCGCGGCTGTTCGCGTGAAAGGCGATGTGGTTGAGGCCGATCCGCTTACGGTGGTATCCGGCCGCGCGGTGGGCGGGTTCGACCTCGACCAAAACCAGGTAGCTGGGGTCCAAATAGAAACTCACCCCACCCTCCCAGGTCTGATAGCGCCGGTAGCCCAGCTGCTCCAAGAAAGGCTCCCAAAAAGCCCTGGACGCCTTGAGCGAGCCCACGTAGAGCTCGACGTGGTGGATCCGACCGGTCCGGGTCATTGGCCGCATCATACCTTCGTGGAAGTCTGGCTCGCCCAGCGCACCCTGAAGACCTTTCCGGCGGATACGAGGTACGAAACGAAGAGTTACTTGAATGCCTGCTCATATTAGCATAAGATAGAGCCATGGGCACCCCCGTACGCGAACTCACCTTCGACGTCGAAGGTCTGGACTGCGCCGACTGCGCGGTCAAAATCGAGCATGCCGTCCGCAAGCTGCCGGGCGCGGTGGAAGTGGTCGTGGCTTACGGCAGCGGCAAGCTCTTCGTCAAGCTGGGCGCCGGCACGGCCCCCGAGGCCGTAGCCCAGGCGGTGGAGCCCCTGGGCTACCGGGTTCGCCCCGAGGACGAGCCCCCCGGCGAGGCGCCCTGGTGGCGGAACCCCAAGGTAAAGATGCTGGGTGTGAGCGCAGGGTTCCTCGTGCTGGCGCTCGCCAGTCAGCTGGTCTGGCCCGCCGCCGCCCGCTGGGTCTGGAGCGCGGGCGCGCTCGTGAGCGTCGCCCCGCTGGCCCGTAAGGCCTGGGGGGTGTTCGTCAGCGGCGGCGGACTCGACATCAACGCCCTGGTCACGATCGCGGTGGCCGGTGCGGTGTTCATCGGCGCCGCCCCCGAGGCGCTCGTGGTGGTCTTCCTCTTCCTGATCGGCGAGGTGCTCGAGGGCCACGCGGCCGCGCGCGCCCGCGGCACGCTGCGGGAGCTGGCCAAGCTGGCCCCCACCAAGGCGCGGCGGCTCGAGGCCGACGGGAGCGTCCGCGAGGTGCCGGTCGAGCTCCTGGCGGTGGGCGAGCGGGTCCAGGTGCCCGCCGGGGAACGCATCCCCGCCGACGCCGTGGTCGAGGAGGGCGCGGGGGCGGTGGACGAATCGATGCTCACCGGCGAGTCCGCGCCGGTGCCCAAGCGGGCGGGCGACCCCATCTACGCGGGCACCGTGCTGCTCGAGGGGCAGCTGGTGGCGCGGGTGACCGCGCCCGCAGAGGACAGCGCGCTGGCGCAGATCCAGAAGCTGGTCGAGCGCGCGGGCGCGATGAAGAGCCCCACGACGCGCGTCATCGACCGCTTCGCCCGCTACTACACCCCGCTCGTGGTGGTCGCGGCGATGCTGGCGGCGACGGTGCCGCCGCTCCTCTTCGCCCAGCCCTGGGAGGTCTGGATCTACCGGGGGCTCGCCCTCTTGCTGATCGGCTGCCCCTGCGCGCTGGTGCTCTCGGCGCCGGCGGCGGTCACCTCGGCGCTGGCCCGTGCGGGGCGGATGGGGGTGCTGGTCAAGGGCGGCGACGTGCTCGAAACCGCCGGACGGCTGCGCGCCCTCGCCTTCGACAAGACGGGCACCCTCACCGAAGGGCGTCCGCGGCTGGTGCGCGTCTGGGGGGCGGACGAGCGCGAGGTCCTGCCGCTGGTGGCGGCGCTCGAGCGCTCCAGCGCGCACCCGATCGCCGAGGCGGTGCTGGCGCGCGCTCGTGAGCTGGGGCTCGAGGTGCCCGAAGCCGAAGACCTGGACGCGCTCCCCGGCGCCTGGGTGAAGGGCCGGGTCGCGGGCCGCGAGGTCTGGGTGGGCAGCCCCGCCGCCGCCGGCGGCCTGCCCCGGGCCATGACCCGGGGCCTGCCCGAGGGCGCCCGCGAAAACGGCGCGACCGCGAGCGTGGTCCAGCTGGACGGCCGGACGGCGGCCGTGCTCTTCTTCGAGGACGCCCTCCGACCCGAAGCGGCCGCGGCGCTCGAGCGGGTGCGGGCCCTGGGCATCGAGACCGTCGTCCTCTCCGGCGACCGCGAGCCGGCGGTGCGCCGCCTCGCCGAGCGGCTGGGAGGGCTCGCCTACCGGGCCGAGCTGCGGCCCGAGGACAAGCTGCGCCTCGTCCAGGAGCTCCCGCACCCGGTGGGCATGGTCGGCGACGGCGTGAACGACGCCCCCTCCCTGGCCGCGGCCGACCTGGGCGTAGCCATGGGCGGCGGCACCCAGGTGGCGCTCGAGGCCGCCGGGGTGGCGCTCGTCGAGCCCAACCTGACCCGGCTCGCCCACTTCCTCGAGCTCGCCCGGGCGACGCTCGGCAACATCTACGCCAACGTCGCCGTGGCCCTGGGGCTCAAGGCGGTCTTCCTGGTCACCACCCTGCTCGGTTACACCGGGCTCTGGCTCGCGGTCATGGCCGACACCGGCGCGACCCTGCTGGTCACCGCCAACGCGCTGCGGCTGCTGGCCTGGCGGCCCCGCTAGGGGACGGCCTCGAACCGCAGCCGCTCGCGGTTCTTGCGCACGCGCCCGGACCTGAAGACCTGCCCGTTCATGGCGATGTACACCCCCGCCGGCAGCAGCTGCACCGCGGCGACCGCGTAGCCGATGTTGAACTCGGCGTCCGAGCCCAAGAAGCGCGCCGGCTGCATCGCGCCCACGAGCACGACCGTCTTGTCGGGCACGCCCTCGAGCGCCCGAGCCGTCTCCACCATGGTGTCGGTGCCGTGGGTGATGAGCACCCGCCGCGCCAGCGTGGCCTCTACGGCCCGGCGTACGCGCTCGCGGTCGGCCGCGGTCATCTCCAGGCTGTCCTTCTTGAAGAGCACCTCCACGGCGTAGGGAAAGTTGACCCGGGCCTCCTCCAGCAGCTTGCCGATCTGCGGGTCGCCCACGGCGTAGTCGTCCTTGGCGTCGTAGTAGACCTTGTCGATGGTGCCGCCGGTGGTGAAGATCTGGATGAACTCGGGTTCGCGGGGCAGGTTCACGGGGTCAGGATAACCGGGCGCGCGTTATTTTACGAACGAAAACACAGCGCGCTGTTGTTTTAGAAAAGCTAAGATTGTAAAATAAGGCGTGGACAAGAACCGGCTCTCGGCTAGCGGCCCGGGCGACCTCCATCCACTCGGCGGCGGCGTTTTTGCTTTCGTCCCGCACCCGCTCCCGCCGCAGCTCGACTTAGACCACGAGCTCTCGGCGCTGCTCGCCGACGCGGCTCTAGCCCTGGGACGCCTCGATGGTCTGGGGCATAGGTTACCCAACCCGCATCTCCTCATCAGGCCCTTTGCCCGCATCGAAGCCGTCGGTTCTTCTCGCATCGAGGGCACGCAGGCCTCCCTGGTCGACCTCTACGCCGCCGAGGCGGAGGTGCCGCTGTTCCCACCGCCCGAAATCAAGGACGACGCCCTCGAAACCCGAAACTACGTCAGGGCCCTGGAAAAGAGCGTGGCTATGTTGCAAGAACTGCCCATCAGCATTCGCCTTTTACGGAGGGCGCACCAGACCCTCATGGAAGGGGTTCGGGGCAGGAGCCGGGGTCCGGGCGAGCTGCGAAGGGGGCAGAACTGGATCGGTGGCCGCGACCTTCCTTCCGCGGCCTATGTGCCGCCCCCGCATCACTTGGTTCCCGGCTTGCTGGCGGACCTCGAGCGCTACATCAACCATGAATCCGGGCGCTACCATCCCCTGATCGATCTGGCCCTGGTTCACTATCAGTTCGAAGCCATCCATCCGTTTTGGGACGGGAACGGCCGGATCGGAAGATTGTTGATTACCCTGATGCTGCTCGATAAGGGGCTGCTCAGCCAGCCCCTGCTTTACCTGAGCGCGTACTTTGAGGACACGCGCGATGAGTACTACCGGCTTCTGCAACGGGTGACGCGCGAAGGCGACTGGCGTTCCTGGGTCGGATATTTTCTTCGTGGCGTTCTTACCCAGGCCAACGACGCGCTCGAACGATCGGCTCGCTTGGTGGAACTGAGGGAGCGCTACCGCGCGACGCTGCAAGACGCCCACGCCAACAGCACCCTATTGTCGGTCGTGGACCACCTCTTCTCGCGTCCCGTTTTCACCGTGCGCCAGCTGGAAGCCGAGCTTGGAATCAGCTTCGCGACCGCCAATAAGGCCGTCGCGCGGTTAACCAAAGCCGGAATCCTCGTCGAGCTCACCGGGCAACGGAGAAACCGCCTTTTCGCGGCCAACGAGGTTCTCGACCTGCTTTAGGGCCGCACCGGCAGGTTGAAGACGTTTTGCAGCACGAACATCCCCACCACCGAGATGAGCGCGGCCACCGTGGGGGTGAGCAGCCAGCCCACGGCGATCTTCTTCACCACCTCCCAGCGGATGCGCTCGCCGGGGGTGATCAGCCCCAGCCCGATCACCGCCCCCACGACCGCCTGCGAGCTCGAGACCGGCACCAGCGGCAACGCCGGCAGGTGGTGGGCCACCAGCCAGGCGGCGAGCGACTGGGAGGCGAAGAGGAAGAGCACCAGCGACTGCGCCAGCACCACCACGAGCGCCGCCACCGGCGTGAGGCGAACGATGTCCTGCCCCACGGTGAGCATCACCCGCTCGGAGTAGGTGTAGATGCCCGTGGCGATGGCGAGCCCCCCGAGCAGGAAGAGCTGTTGCGTCGAGCTGAGGGTGACGGGACCGAGCTGGAGGTCCTGGAAGGGGGAGACGCCCACGAAAACCCCCATGACGTTGGCGATGTTGTTGGCCCCCAGGCTGTACGCGCCGAAGGCGCCCACCAGGATGAGGCCCAGGCGGGTGTAGTGGTCGAGGCGGAGCAGGTGGATCTTCGCGCGCCGCAGCGCCGCGCGCGCAAAGAGGAAGAGCAGCGCCGACATGACGCCGGCCATGATGGGCGAGGCCACCCAGGCAAAGGCGAACTTGGAGACCACGGCGGGGTCGGTGGGCTGGCCCATGAAGACGTTCCAGCCAATGATGCCGCCCACGATCGCCTGGCTGGTGGAGACGGGCAGGCCCCGCTCGGTCATCAGGTAGACGCTCATCGCCGCCGCCAGCGCGGCCATGAAGGCCCCCGGCAGCGTGCTCACCGCGCCCAGTTTGCCCAGGGTGTGCGAAGCGCCCGCGCCGCTGATCACCGCACCCAGGATCACAAAGACGCTGGCGATCAGGGCGGCGGTGGCGAAGCGCACCATGCGGGTGCCCACCGCGGTTCCGAAGATGTTGGCCGCGTCGTTGGCCCCGAGCGACCATCCCAAAAACAACCCGCTGGAGAGGTAGGCGAAGAGGCCCGGATTCATCAGATCATCCGCTTGATCGTCAGGATCGAGAGCTTGTCGCCGATGTCCTCGGCGGTGTCGGCGATGCTGTCGAGGCGCTCAAGGAACGAGGTCAGGTGCATCTTGTGCGCAAGGTCGAGCTCGCTCGCGTAGATGCGGCGGCCCACGCGCGTGGTCACCTTGTCGGCCTCCGACTCGTAGAACTGCACCTTCTTGACGTGGTCGCGCACGGCGGTGAGGTCGCGAAAGAAGGCGCGCGCCGCGGTGACCATCTCGTCGGCGGTGCGGTGCACGAGGCGCGCCAGCTCGCCGAAGTCGGCGCGGTACTCGTCGGCGATGACGGGCTGCTGGATGTAAAAGCTGTAGACCGCCGCCTCGTAGTGGTTGGTCACCTCGTCCACCTGCTCGATGAGCGAGAGCACGTCCTCGCGCAGCTCGGGGATGAGGGTGTGGGTGGTCATCTGCGTCTCGATCTCGCGACGCAGCTCGTCCGCTTCTTCCTCCACCTCGGTGACGCGCCCGACCAGCTCCTCGTACTCGGGGACGATGCCCCGCTCGAGGTAGGTTTCCATGGCGCGGGCGAAGACGAGCCCCGCCTCCAGCACCTTGTCGAAGTAGAGGTCGATCTGGGCCTCGAGGCCGCGCGTGCCGCCGAAGAGGGATGGAAGTTTCATGGTGAGCCCATTATAGGCGTCCTGGCGGGGGCCGGTTGCCCCGCGTTGGGTAGAATGGCCGAATGCAAAGGCCGGGCCCTGTGGCGGTGGTGGCGGTGCTCGCGGTGGGGGTCGCGGCGGTCAGCGCTGCGGCCATCTTCATTCGCTTCGCCTTCGCCGCCATCGGCGGCGGCGCTCCCGGAGCGGCGCTGCTCCTGGCCGCGGTGCGCCTCGGCCTGGCGGCGCTCCTGCTCGCCCCCACCTGGCCGGGCCTCGTGCGCGCGCGCTTCCAACCCGGAGCGCTGGCGCTGGCGGCGCTGGCGGGCGTCTTCCTCGCCGCCCACTTTGGCACCTGGGTGACGAGCCTGGCCTACACCTCGGTGGCGGCTTCGGTCACGATCGTGACGACGAACCCCATCTGGGTGGCGCTCTTTGGCTGGCTCTGGCTGGGCGAGCGCGTCGGCCGCCTCACCCTGAGCGGCATCCTGCTCGCCACCGCGGGCGGCGTGCTCATCGGGCTGGGCGACGCCGCCGGGGGGTCGGCCGGGTCCGCGCCGCTCTTGGGCGACGCGCTGGCGCTCGTGGGCGCCTGGACGGTGAGCGGCTACTTCCTGCTGGGCCGCGAGGCCCAGCGCCGCGGGCTCTCGATCGGTCAGTACGTGGCCGTGGCCTACGCCACCGCCGCGGCGGTGCTGCTGCCGCTGCCCGCGCTCTTCGGCACCCCCTACACGGGCTGGCCGCTCGCCTTCTACGGCTACGCCCTGGCCATGGCCCTCACCAGCCAGCTGATCGGGCACACCAGCTTCAACTGGGCGGTGCGTTGGGTCCCGCCGGTGATGGTGACGCTGGCCATCCTCTTCGAGCCGCTGGGCTCGGGGTTCTTGGCCTACCTGTTCTTCGGCGAGGTGCCGGCGCCGCTGGTCTTCGTGGGGGCGGCGGTGCTGCTTGCCGGGGTGGGGGTGGCCGTGCTGGGGCAGGCGCGCGGCTGAGCCGCGGGCGTTAACCCGGGGGTATTGCTGTTGTGTGGTAGCATTCCAATGTGAACCCCCTGGAGTCCAACAGGTTGCTGGTGGTGTATGTGTGGGGCGTACCGCTGGCCTTTCCTTTTCTTTCAGGGCTTATCGCTGGCCGTGCATCCAACATCGATCTTGACACCTGGATCGAGGCCGCCGTCTTGACCATTTTCGCCGTTTGGCTATGGGACCGTTACGGGGAATCGTTGGTGCGCCAAATGGGCTGGGTGGGCACGTCGCTGGGTGACGTCGTCCGCCTCGGAGCGCCCACGATCGCGGCCATCCTGGCGCTGGACATCGCCGCCGGTGCTCTTCTTCCCGCCCAGCTGCGTACTCCGTACGTGCCGTTGTTTGAGGGCTGCGGCCCAACCGCCACGGTGGCCGTCATCGCGGACGTGGTTGCGCTGGCTCCGATAATTGAGGAATGGCTGTTCCGCGGATTCTTGCTGCATAGCTTCGACCGGGCCCGGGGCGGGGCGTTCGCCCTTTGGGCCACGAGCGTCGTTTTTGCCCTGCTGCATTCGGGCATTCAACCTCTTATGGGGGCTCTTCTGATGGGGTGGATGCTGGGCCGCTGGGTGCTGGCCGGGGGCAGCCTCAAGGCGGCGTTTTGGGTCCACCTCGCCAACAACGCCTTGGCGGTGCTAACCGCGCCCGACCTTTCATTTTCTGGGGCGGCGCAGGGCCGTACGAGCCCCGCAGCGGCGCTGGCGCTGCTCGCGGTCGCCCTCGCGATCGTGGTCCTCTTCAACCGTCGGCACCCCCTGCCCGCGGAGCGGCCCGGGCGGCCGGCACCGGTGTTTAGCCTCAGCCTAGGGTTCGTGATCTTTACGGGCGTTTTCGCGCAATGGGCGGCCCTGCACGTTCGCTAGCTTCTCGGGGGCGGGTGTTTCGAGCAGGGCGGGCTGGTCCTCTTCCTCGCGCATCGCGTAGACTCCGCAGCGCAAGCACATGACCGCGGTCACGTCCACGAGGGGGCGCACCCAGCGGCCGCAGGAGGGGCAGGCGTAGCGCACGGGGGCATTATGGCACGGCGGGGCGCGGTATGCTTGGGTATGCTCCGGATCGGAACCGTGCTGATCTTCACGCTAGCCATGGCCTGGGCCGCGCAGCTCGAGCGCGTGGAGATGGGCGCCCCCATCCCCGGCTTCGACCCCGCCGACCTGCACACCTACAAGATCGCTCGCCCCACGCGCGTCTTCGAAGCGGGCGACGGCGCGATCGTCTTCGTCACCTACTGGCGCTTCGAGCCGGGCGACGCAGGCGAACAGACCTTCGAAATGTACCTGATCCCACCGCGCGGCGAGGTGGAGCGCGCCGGTTACACCTTCCGCGTACCCGCCGCCTGGGAAGGGCGCGTCAAGCCCACCTTCTGGCACTTCCGCCTCAACCCCACCAAGGCGGGTCAGCAAGCCGGGGAGTGGACGGTCTACTTCCTCTTCAACGGCGAGCTCAAGGGGAAGGCCCGTTTCCGGCTCGAGCCCTGACCCTCACCCACGGCCCCGCGCCGTTGTGTAAGATTGCCCCGTGCGCAACTTCGTCAGCCTGCACGTTCGCACGCAAGACGCGAGCGCGGTGCGCGCCCTGGCCCAGGCGCTCAGGACGCCCGGGCTCACCCTCTACGTCGTCCCCGACACCCCCTGGTACAGCCTCTACGACGAAGGGCTCGAGGCCGGTGAAGACCCGGAAGCCCTGCTGCGCGCGCTGCTGGAGGCCTCGCGACTGGGCCGCGCCGCGGTCTTCTGGGTGCAGGAGGACGAGGGGCTCTTCTGGGCCCTCGCCGAGGGCGGGCGCGTCCTCTACCGGAGCGCCGCGGGCATGGAGGACCGGCCCGACGCCCGCGAGGGCGCGCTGCCCGCGGACCTCGACCCCGCGGCGGTGGCGGCCGCCGAGAAGGGCCAGCCCAAGACGGCGGCGGCCCGTGCGCTGGGTGCGCTCTTGGGCCTCCATCCCGACCACGCCGTGGTAGGATTTGGCGACTTGTTGGAGCTGGACGAGGAGAGCGCGTTGCCCGAGGAGGTCTGGATCCTCGAAGACGCCCACGAACCCGAGCTGCACCTGGAGCGGCCGCTGATGGAGGAAGACCATGCTGGTGGTTAAGATCGGTGGAAGCCTGGAGGGATCGGAGGCGCTGGTCCGCGACCTGGCGCACCACGACGGCGAGCTCGTGATCGTGCACGGCGGTGGCCCCCGCATCGGGTCCGAGCTGGAGGCGCGCGGCTTCGAGACGGAGTTCAAGGACGGCCTGCGCGTCACCCCGCCCGAGCAGATGGCGGTGGTCGAACAGGTGCTCACCCAGCTGGGCAAGGAGCTGGCCGACCGGCTGTCGCAGCTCGGGCGGCTGGCGGTAGGGCTTTCCGGCCGCGACGCGCGCCTGCTGCGCGCCGAACCCTTCGACGACCGGCTCGGGCGCGTGGGCCGCATCACCGCGGTCAATACCTCGCTGCTCTTTACGCTGATGAGCCGGCACCTGACGCCGGTGGTCAGCCCCATCGCCTCCTCAGCCGGCGGGGCTCTCAACGTCAACGCCGACGAGGCGGCCGCCGCGGTGGCAGGCTGCCTGGGCGAGCCGCTGGTCTACCTCACCGACGTGCCCGGCGTGCTCGCCGACCCGAACGACCCGGACAGCCGCATCCCCGTGCTGGACGGCAGCGAGGTCGAATCGCTGATCGCCGAGGGGGCGATCGCCGGGGGCATGATCCCCAAGGTGCGTTCGGCGCTGGTGGCGCTCGAGTTCGGTGCCCCCTGGGTGATGATCGCCCCGGGCGAGCCCGGCAGCCTGCCGCGCCTGCTGGCCGGGCAGGCGGGAACCCGCATCGTTCCAGAAAAAATCTCGCGCGGAGTATAATCGCCCGTGTCGCTCCCGGTTCGCCGGGGAAAGGGGGGTCCTTTGAACCTACGCAACCTGACCGTACTGGTGATCCTGCTGCTCGTGGCGGTGTTTGCCGGTCTGAACTGGCCGCTCCTCACCACCCCCAGCGAAATCAACCTCGTTTTCACGCGCGTCACCGCGCCGGTGGGGCTGGTGCTGCTGGCCGTGATTGCGCTCCTCAGCCTGCTCTACTTCGTCTTCATCGCCGTGGTCGAGACCGGCGCGCTGCTGGAGATCCGGCGCTACGCCCGCCAGGTGGAGCAGGCGCGCAAGCTGGCCGACCAGGCCGAGGCCAGCCGCTTCGCCGAGCTCAAGGCCTACCTGGAACGCGAGCTCGGTGCCCTTTCTGAAAGCCAAACCGACCTCAAGGCGCACGTGAGCCACGAGGTCGGCGAGGCCAGGAAGGCGCTCTCGCTCGAGCACGACACCCTGAAGGCGCAGCACGGCGAGATCAGCGGCCGCGTGGACCAAAAGGGCGAGCAGCTGAAAAGCGAGCTCACCGCGCGCCTCGAGCGCCTGGAGCAGGCGCTCTCCGCCGACGTGGAACGTACCGGCAACACCCTCGCCGCCTACCTGGGCGAGCTCGAGGACCGGCTCCTGGGGCGCGCCGAGGCGAGCGAGGGCGACGAAGCCTAACCCGCCGTGGACCACGAACAGCACCTGCTGCTCACCCTCAGCTGGGCCGTAGGCCTGGGCCTGGGGGCGCAGCTGCTGGCCCACCGCCTGCGGCTTCCGGCCATCGTGCTGCTGTTGCTCGTGGGCGTGCTCGCGGGCCCGGGCGTGCTGGGCTGGGTGGAGCCGGCGCTGCTGGGCGCGGGGCTCGGGGTGCTGGTCAAGCTGGCCGTGGCCGTCATCCTCTTCGAGGGTGCGCTCAGCCTGCGCCTCGAAGACCTGCAGAGCGCCGCCACCGAGGTGCGCGGGCTCATCACCACCGGCGTGGTCGTCACCTGGGCGCTGGCCACGCTGGCGGTGCGCGCCCTGGCCGGCTTCGACTGGGCGCTGGCGATCCTGTTCGGGGCGCTGATGACCGTCACCGGCCCCACGGTGGTGCAGCCGCTGCTGCGGCGCGTGCAGGTGCCGCGCCGGCTCAAGGCGATCCTCGAGGGCGAGGCCATTCTCATCGACCCCGTAGGCGCCGTGCTGGCCGTGGCGGCCATGGACGTGGTCCTGGGCCTCTCCGGCGCGCACCCGCTCACCTGGTACGGCGCGCTCTGGGCCTACTTCGGGCGGCTGCTCACGGGGGCCGTGGTGGGCGTGCTCGGTGGCTGGCTGCTCTCGCGGGGCTTTCGGCGGCACGACTGGGTGCCGCTGGAGCTGCGCAACCTGGTGGCCCTCGCGGGGGTCTGGGTCGTCTTCGCCATCGCCGAGGGCCTGGTGCCCGAGGCCGGGCTGATGGCGGCCGTGGCCATGGGGCTGGTCTTCCAGCGCAGCGAGGTGCCCGAGGAACGTCGTCTGCGTCACTTCAAGGAGCAGCTCACCGTGCTGGGGATCAGTGTGCTCTTCGTGCTGCTCGCCGCCGAGCTGCCGCTCGAGGTGGTGCGCGCGGTGGGCTGGCCGGCGGTCTGGACCGCGCTGGCGCTGGCGCTGGTGGTGCGCCCCGTGGCCGTGGCGCTGGCGACCTGGAGGTCTAGCCTGGACTGGCGGGGGCGCTTCTTCGTGGCCTGGGTCGGACCCCGCGGTATCATCGCCGCCTCGGTGGCCTCGCTCTTCGCGCTCGCGCTCGAGGGCGCGGGAATCGGCGGGGGGCGGGAGCTGCTCGCGGTCGTCTTCGTGACCATCTTCGTGACCGTGACCCTGGCGGGGCTCACCGCCCCCCTGGTGGCGCACCTCCTGGGGCTCACCCGGCAGGTGGGCAAGCTGGCCCTCATCGTGGGGGCGGGCCCGCTCGCACGCAAGGTGGCCGCCCTGCTCCAGGAGCACGGCCGCCAGGTCGTCCTCGTGGACCGCAACCAAAGCCTGGTCTGGGCGGCGCGGCGCGCCGGGCTCGAGGCGGTGCTGGGCAACGCCCTGGAAGAGGACACCCTGGCCTCGCTCGGCGCCGACGACGCGGAGACGCTGCTCGCCGCCACCACCAACCCGGAGGTGAACGTGCTCGCGGTGGCCATCGCGCGCGAGGAGTTCCACACCGCCCGCGCCTACCCCGTCATCGACGCCGCCGAGAAGGGGGTGCGGCCCGAGATGGTCGAGCGGATCGGGGGCCGGATCGCCTTCGGCCGCCCCATCGACATCCGCGACTGGGAGCACGCGCTCAACTACGAACCGGTGGTGAGCTTCACCTGGGAGGTGCCCGAGGGGTTCGTTGGGGGGCCGGTGGGCGAGCTCGCGGTGCCCGACTTCCTGTTGCCGCTGGTGCGCCTGCGCGGCGAGGAGGCCGAGATCGTGCACGCGCAGCAGACCTGGAGCCGGGGGGAGCGGGTGGTCTGGCTCAGCCGCAGGCCCGAGGAAGAGGCGCGCGCCGCCCTGGAGGGCCTGGGTCCCCGGCAGGAAGCGGACGCGGAGGCCTAGAGCCGGCGCTCGAGCCAGCGCTCTACGGGCCAGGTGTTGGCCACCCGCTCCGGCGGCAACCCGGCCTTTTGCGCCATCCAGAGGCCGTAGGTCACGTCGGCGTACCCCTCGGGCGCGTGGGCGTCGGGACCGATGGAAAACGTGAGCGCCTCGCGGTAGGCGAGCGCCCGCCGCCAGTCGAGGTCGAGCCGCCAGGGGTTGGCGTTGATCTCGACGATCTTCCCAAGCTCCGCGGCGCGCGCGAGCACCCGCTCCCAGTCGGCCTCCGCCCCCCTGCGCCGCAAGAGCAGGCGGCCCGTAGGGTGGGCCAGCACCGTTAGGTAGGGGTTTTCCAGCGCGCGCAGGAGCCGCTCGGTTTGCCGCTCGGGCGCGAGCGTGAGGTGCGCGTGCAACGAGCCCAGCACCACCTCGAAGCGGGCCAGGACCTCGTCGGGGTAGTCGAGGCTCCCGTCGGGCAGGATGTCCGACTCGATACCCTTGAGGATGCGGAAAGGAGCGAGCTCGGCGTTCAGGGCGTCGATCTCGGCCCACTGGCGTTCCAGGTCGGCGGGGGTGAGGCCGCCGGCGTAGGCCGCGGTCTGCGAGTGGTCGGTGACCACCATGTAACGGTACCCCTCGGCGATGGCCGCCTCGGCCATGGCGCGCAGGCTGGCCGCGCCGTCGGAGTAGGCGGTGTGCAGGTGCACCATCCCCAGCAGGTCGGCGCGCTCCACCGTGCGCGCGGGGGGCGCGAGCCCCAGGTGCTCGGGCTCGCGCCAGGTAGGCGGGGCCGGAACCCGCCCCAGCGCTGCGAACACCTCGGCCTCGCTGGCGGCCGGGGGCAGCTCGCCCAGCGCCCGCACCCAGGCCTCGGAACCGGTGGCGCGCAGCAGGACGGTGCCGAACTCGCGCGCGCCGGCGCAGAAAACGCGCAGCGGCAGGCCCTCGAGTCGGCCGTGCACGACGTTGCCGCGCACCTCCTGGGCGTGCTCACCAAGAGCCGACAGCACCGCCTCGGGCGCGGCCCGGGCCACCAGGTCCACGTTGCCCGCGGTCTCGAGCCGGCGCCGCAGGCTGCCCGCGAGCGCGGCGTAGACGCCGGCGGCCTCCAGGTCGGCGAGCAGCAGGCGTGCGGCCTCGAGGCCGGTGGAAAGGTGCACCCGGCGCAGGTTGGCCAGCGCGAAGCGCGCGGCCTCGAGCAGGGCTTGCTCGCTCTTCTTGCCAAAGCCGGGCATCGCCGCGATGCGGCCTTCCTCGGCGGCGCGCACCAGCTCCTCGAGGCTGTCGATCCCCGCCTGCCACAGCGCGCGGACGCGCTTGGGCCCCAGGCCCTGGACCATGAAGAGCTCGACCACGCCGGGGGGCACCTGGCCACGCAACTCCTCGAGGTAGCCGAACTCGCCGCTGGCGACGATCTCTGCGAGCGCCGCGGCGAGCCCCTTGCCGATGCCGGGCAGGGTGTCGAAGCCCGCGGCCAAGAGCTCGGAAAGTTCGCCCTCGTAGCGCTCGAGCGCCCGCGCCGCCTTGCGGTAGGCGTTCACCCGAAAACCACCCTCGCCCAGCACCTCCATCAGGTCGGCGGTCTCACCGAGCAGCCGCGCCAGGGCCTTGGGGGTCACGACGCCTCCAGCGGGTAGGGCTCGGGTTTGCGGTTCTTGTAGACCCAGGCCTCGCGGTAGCCCGCCCCTACGAGCAAGGCCGCCGCCTCCGCGAAGCGCGCCCCTACCTCGCCCGGCGCGTGGGCGTCGGAGCCCAGCACCACCGGGATGCCCAGCTCACGGGCGCGCTCGAGGATGCGGGGCGCGGGGTAGAGCTCGCCCACGGGTTTGCGCCAGCCCGCGGTGTTCACGTCCAGGGCGACCCCGGCGTCGCGGATCGCGCCCAGCACCCCCTCGACCAGGTCCCAGGCTTCCTCCGGGGGGAGGTGGCCGAACTTCTTGGGCAGGTCGAGGTGGCCGATGGCGTCGAAGAGGCCCGACTCGGCGGCGGCGTAGACCAGGGCGTAGTAGTCGGCGTAGAGCTCGAGCCGGTCGCGCCGCTCGAACTCGGCGGTGAAGTCGGGGTGGTCGAAGGGCCAGGCGCCGAGGTAGTGCACTGAGCCGATCACGTAGTCGTAGGGGTGGGCCTCGAGCTGGGCCTTCACGTAGGCCTCGGTGCCGGGGTGGAAGTCGGCCTCGAGCCCCAGGCCCACGTAGAACCCGTCGGGCGCGGCCCGGCGCGCGGCCTCGACGAGGCGGTGGTAGAGCGGTAATTGGGCCTCGGTCATGCGGCTGGTCGGGTCGTACCAGGGGGGCATGGGGTTGTGGTCGGTGAAGACCAGTCCCGCCAGGCCCGCCGCGTGCGCCGCGGCCACGTAGTCTTCCAGGGCGCCTTCGGCGTGCTGACACAACGGGGTGTGCACGTGGCTGTCGTACATGGTTCCAGTCTACGTCGCGGCGACGCCGCGCGGACGATGGGCGGGGGGAATCCTCGCGCTCGGAGGGTCGCAGCGGCCACCTGGGGTACGGCGGCGGCCGCAGCTTCCCGGCCCGAGGTCGCTTGCCCGGGGCGACGAGGGGAAGCGTATGAAGCAGCAACGACAAGATCCCCGACCTCGGCGCTTCGCGCCTCGTCGGGGATGACGGAAGAAGGTCGTGGGTGTAGGGGGTGGGATGCAGGGGGAAGAAGAGAACGGGTGGGGCACGAAAGCCCCGGGGCGTCGCGGCCACGGGGTGGCGAAAAAGGCTGGCGGCTTACGGCCATTACCCGCTTCGCCCTCCACTTGCAACCCCCCACCTACCGCGACGCACCACCTACGACCTACCGCTGTTTTTCGTCATTCCGGGCGAGCCAACCGTGAGGCTTGCGAGGCCCGGAATCTTAAACGCGTGGACGAAGAGCTGGCGGTTCGAAGTGAGGACCACGACGACGGCGCACCGGCTCGCTCGCAACTCGCAGCCACGACAAGATCCCCGATCTCGGCGCTTCGCGCCTCGTCGGGGATGACGAAAAAGAAGAGGAGTGAGGAGCAGCCACGAGACTCCGGATCGGAGGACCGCCGCTGCTTGCCTTGGGCGATGAAAAAGCAGGGCGATCTGCGGCGAACGCACCGCCCGAACCCCGCCTCGCCCATCCCGCGGCGGAAAAGTGAGGCCAGGAGCGACCGCCGGGCGGTGGTCCCTACACCCAGCTCACGCTGCCGAAGGTGTCCTCGCGGCGGGGGCTGGTCGAGAACATCACCACCGGAATCTCCAGATAGTCCTCGATGAACTCGATGTACTCCACCAGCGTGGACGGCAGCGCCTCGCGGCTCGCAAGCCCCTCGAGCTCACCCCAACCCGTGAAGCTGCGGTACTCCACAGCTCCGTCCGCGCCGTAGGCCACGCCCACCTTGACCTCGTCGAAGCCCGAAAGCACGTCCAGCTTGGTCAGCACGATCCCGTCCATACCGTTGACGTCCACGGCGTACTTGAGGGCCACCAGGTCGAGCCAGCCCACCCGCCGGGGGCGGCCCGTGGTCACCCCGAACTCGCCGCCCTTCTCGCGCAGGGTCTCGGCCAGCTCGCCTTCCAGTTCGGTGGGGAAGGGGCCGTGACCCACCCGGGTGGCGTAGGCCTTGGCCACGCCGTAGACCTTGCCCACCGCCTTGTGGGAAAGCCCGGTGCCCACGACGATCCCGCCCACGCTGGGGTGGCTGCTGGTCACGTAGGGGTAGGTGCCGTAGTTGAGGTCGAGCATCGTGCCCTGGGCCCCCTCGAAGAGGATCTTCTTCCCCGCCTTCCAGGCCGCGCGCAGCTCGGCGCCGGTGTCGGCGACGTAGGGCCCCAGCACCTCGCGCATCCGCTCCAGGTCCTCGAGCGCCCGTGCGGCGCTCGTCCAGCCGGCGCCCGCGGTGGAGTTGGGCTTGGCCGCGAGCAGGCGCTCCACGCGCTCGGCGAGGACCTCGGGCTCGAGCAGATCGCCGACGCGGATGCCCACGCGGCGGGCGCGGTCGGCGTAGGCGGGGCCGATGCCGCGGCCGGTGGTGCCGACGAAGTTCCCCTTGCTCTCCACGAACTTGTGGTGCGGCAGCACCAGGTGCGCCCGCTCGGAGACGCGCACCCGCGGCTCGAAGCCCAGTCGCCGGATCTCGGCGAGCTCTTCCGCGAACGCCTCGGCGTCGACCACCATCCCGTCGGCCAGCACGCTGGTGGCGTGCGGGTGGATCACCCCCGTCGGCAGCAGGTGCAGCTTGAAGGTGTGTCCCCCGGCGACGACCGTGTGTCCGGCGTTGGCCCCGCCCTGGAAGCGCACCACGTAATCGGCCTGGGCCACCAGCGCGTCGGTGACCTTCCCCTTCCCCTCGTCGCCCCACTGGGCCCCTATGATCGCGACTCCCGGCATGACGGCCCCAGCTTACCGCGAAGGTCTTTTTCGCACCACTCAGGCCCGCAGTCGTCCGAAAGGCGCAACAGGCCCTGTGGTCGTGCCCCTGCCTGTTATTGTCAACAATCAGGTTGGGATTTCCTTTGCTTGTGTAATATATGATATACTATCTAAACAAGGGGCAGCATGCGTTTAGTACAATTTCTTCGTAGCCTGGGGCTCGCTTTTCCGCTCTTCGTTTTTGTGTTAAGCCTTGGGGGTAGTCGCGTTCTCGCCGCGCAGGTGCGCGTTCTGGTCGACGTGCCCGCGCCCGGCACCGACAGCCTTTACTGGTTCCCCGACGGGCAGCACCTGCTGCTAATCAACGTGTTCAACCCTACTCCAGGAACCCAGCGGCTGCGTTTCCTGGTGTTCGACATCACAAGCCAAAAGGTCACGCCGGTCTCCGAGGAGGGCGAGCTCGGAACGGACGGAGCAAGCACGCTATGCCTTGCCAATACCGGCTTGGGATGTTACTACCTCTTCAGCGCCTCCGGGGCCGTGGTGCGCTCGTCGGACCCGTCGCTTTGCACCCCCGCGGAGGGGTGGCGGTTCGACGGGCTTGATTTGCCCTATTTGATGGGCACCTACGCCGAGTTCGTCATGGATCGGCCCCGCTTCAACCTCGTCTCCAACGACGGCAGGTACTACTTAGCTGAGTTGGATACGTTTAACAAGCTGGAGCCCAACCTCGACCTGCTACCGGGAACCCTCTACGCCAGCTTTTCGGTAGCGGCCATCGCCGAGCACCGCGAGGGGGGCGGCGTCGTCTACCGCCTGCCTCCGGAAAAGTACCTCGCCGTCTTCGGCCAGTGGCTGGCCGGCGGCGGCGGGCGGAACCTGCTGGCGCTGGTGGTCATCCCCCGGGAGGAGGCGGAGCGGATGCCGGTGACCGGCGGGATGGAGATGAACCAGAAGTTCCGGCTGCTGGTGCTGGGGGTGGTGCCGTGAGGTTTCGTTTGTTGCTCGGGGTTCTCATCGTAGCCAGCCTTTCGGCTTCATGTGGTGTAAGACAAATTCGCTCGGGTTCTCAGGGTGACCGAATCAACTTTGAGCAGTCCGAAGAAATTAACCCTATTTGCAGCTCTTCGAGTTCGACTCTTGGCTGGGACGCCTCGACCGTGCCCTCCACACCATCCGAAGTGCACGTCATTTTGGATCCGGGGCACGGACCTAAAGCAGACGGGTCACCCACCGGTGCGCCCAAAATGCCTGGTAAGGTGTTTGACGGCAACGGCTGGAAAGATGTCGAATCGGTGGGGACCGCGACAAACTCTACGAGGACGAGTTGACTCTAGCGGTTAGCCTTCGCTTGCGAGAAATTCTGAAAAGGCTGGGTTTTAATGTTGAATTAACTCGAGGTGGAGACTACGGCACGGTAGGGGAATGCGTCAGTCAGTCGATATTCAAGGGTTCGTATAGCTGCAAAGACAGCGAGAGGGAGTTAGTTTTACGGTCCCAACGGGCTATCCAAATCCTCAACTCATGGGGATCGCCCTTGGTAAACAACACCATACTTTCGCCAAGGTACTTCTACCTGTCTATCCACTACAACGCCGCGGCAACGGTATCTGCTGGCGCGGGCACAGTAGGCGTCATATTCGGCGGCACCCTTCGAGGCAGAAATGGTACCTTCGTGCCCAACGACTCGCTTGCATTTTTCAAGCGCCCTCGGGTATCGGGCGGGTATATTTATATTCCTACGTACTCCAACAGTTTGCCCATTCACATCTTCGATCACATGGTGGCTTCGCTCCGCAAGCCCTACGGACTACCCGAGCTTCAAGCGAAAAGCCGGGTCAACTACTGGAACGTCGATCTCGGTTTACAGCCCGACCCTTCCTACAACTGGGTAAACGGTTACCCGGTCCCCAGCGGAAGCAACGACGCCTTAGACCACGAGATTAACAATCTGCGCATATCGGATGGCCCCCTCGCGGGCGAGGTCCTCGCATATCACCGTCCTCCTCCCAGGAATGTGGGCACTGTATCGATTGTATCGGGGTACAAACCTACTTATGCCAACCAGCAGGCGGTTAAGATCGCGCCTGACAATTTCCTCGTCTCAATCCCCAACGCTACGTTAGAGGTTGCCAACATCTATCACTGGCAAAACGTGCCGCTGTTAATGCGAAGCCTCGAGCGGGTGAACCTCGACCCAGACTTCTCTCCGGTGGACCACTACGACGACGCTGGCCAGTGGGTTCGTGCAAGCGTGCTGGACCCGGAAGATCCCATCGACATCACGGCGGATGACATCGCACAAGGGTTCGTCGAATACTATGAGTCTTTATCGCCTGGGTTTAAATCGGCTGCCTGCTACGCGATCGCCACAAGCGACTGGTCTTATTCACCTGCCTGGTGCGGAGCTAGCAGCTGCAGTTTAGGTACCGCACCTTGTTCCTCCGGAGAACATTAACACCCCCGCCAACCGTTGGGTCACACCACTAACGCGTCGGTGACCTTCCCCTTCCCCTCGTCGCCCCACTGGGTCCCTATGATCGCGACTCCCGGCATGACGGCCCCAGCTTACCGCGACGGCTGGCCGCGCACCACCGGTGCGCCCGCAAGCGTGCGCGGCCGCTTCGGTGTGCCGTAGATGCGCGGTATGGGGGAGATTGAGTTCCAAGCGTTCCGCGAACGCGGTGGGCGCCAACCCCGCGGTGTCCAAATGCGCGTACCGTCCACCAGCATCCCGCTAGGGTGGCTTGCCCGCCTCCGACGCACGGTCGCTCCCCAAAACGAAACCCGGGGTCCGCGGACCCCGGGTTTCGTGGACCCGACCTAGTACACCGTCGGCCAGTTGTCGAAGCCGATCAGCGTAAAGAGGAGGTCGAAGTCGTTGTCGAACGCCGTGGTGCCGGGCGTGACCGGGATGGGGCCGTAGCTCTTGGTGAACCCGTTCATCGAGAGCGTCAGGGTGGCCGTGGTGCCCACCGTAGCGCCCGAGGCGTCGATGCTGATGTGGTAGTAGCCGCCGGCCAGGCTGGGGTAGTGGGTCGCGTCCAGCGTGTAGGTCTCGCTGGCGTGCGTGGGATCGGCGCCGGTGTCGTCGCCGTCGAAGCTGCCCCAGAGAGCGCCCGTCTTGGCCGTGTGCCAGGCGCGCGCGCCCAGCGCGGGGTCGTACTCGTAGACCGCCAGGTCGAGGTCGTCGCCGCCGGTCCACTCGAGCGTGACCTGGAGCTGGGTCGACAGGGTGGCCTCGAGCGGGTTGTCGCTTACGAAGCCGCCGCAGGGCACGACGGTCAGGCTGCCCAGGGTGACGCCGTTGCTCGGGTCGCCGTCCACGTCCCAGCTGACGCGCTCGTAGGGCCAGACGTTCATGGCGGCGCCGTCGGTGATGTCCTGACCCGCGACCATGACCTTGTAAATGCCGGGGGCCACGTTCACGAAGTTGGCGAAGCCGTCGGAGTTGGTCTTGGCCAGGTACTTCACGACGCCGTCCTGCAGCAGCTGCACGTCCACCGCGCCCACGGGCGCGCGCTCGTCGGAGGCGTCCACCACGCCGTCAAGGTTGCTGTCCCAACGGTTCTCGGTGAAGACGCGCACCGAGGCCACCGCGCCCTTCTCGGTGCTCTCGGAACCCACCACCACGCCGGCTACCTTGTCCACCAGAGCCTTGAGGTTGACCCGGCCCCAGCCGGTGCCGCGGTCGAAGCCCGCGGGCCCGAGGTCGTCGGCGGTGGTTTCCAGCAGGCGCCGCACCTCATAGGCGCTGGCGCCGGGCAGGAACTGCTTGACGAGCGCCACCGCCCCCGCCACCTGCGGGGTCGCCATGCTGGTGCCCGAGATGCGGTAGTAGAGGTAGGGATGCCCGGTCGGATCCCGGTCCCAGGTGGGCCAGGTCGAGAGGATGTCCACGCCCGGAGCCACCACGCTGATGTGGCCGCCCGCGGTGGAGAAGTCCGCCTTTTCGTCGCGGGCGTTGCTGGCGCCCACGGCGATGATGCCGGGGTAGCCCGCAGGGTACTCCACCTCGTCCTGTCCCGAGTTGCCCATGGCCACGGTGAAGGTCACGCTGCGGTCGGGCGTGCCGTCGCCGGGGGTGCCGCCGGCGGTGCCGTCGTCGTAGCCGGGGATTGCCGTGCCGGTGATGACGTTGTAGCCGCTCATGGCGCTGTCGAGCACGTCCTTGAGGACCTGGCCGTACCCCTTACCGCCAAGGCTCATGGTGATCACGTCGGGCACGATCCCGTCGCCGTCGATGTCGTAGATCGCGGCCACGATCGCCGTGGCGATGGTGAAGTCGTCGGTGAAGCGGCCACAGAAGACCTGCAGGTCCATCAGGGTGGCGTTCGGCGCCACGCCGGCCACCCCCTGGCCGTTGCCAGCGCGCGCCGCGGCGATGCCGGCCACGTGGGTGCCGTGAATCTGACCCTCGGAGGCGTCGATGCCGGGCGGGATGACGCCGAAGGTCGAGCAGCCGACGGCGTCGTAGCCGTTCACGAAGGCGCCCGCAAGGTCGGGGTGGGTGCCGTCGATGCCGGTGTCCACGACGCCGATCACGACGCCGCTGCCGTCAGGGTGGGTGCCGTCGATCGTGGTGGCCCAGGCCGCGTCCGCCTGCATGACGTCGTGGTCCCACTTCTGGGCCTCGAGCGGGTCGTTCATGCCGAGCAGCGCGGCGTTGGCTACCGGCTCGGGGAGCGGGTGGGTGTAGTTGGGCTGAACGTAGCGCAGCCCGGCGATCCTCTTGCTCTTGAGCTTGCCGAGCGCGGCGCCCGCGTTCATGCCGGCGGGCAGCTCGACGAGCGCCGCCTTCATCTCGGGCAGGGTCTTGAGCACGCGACCTCCGCCCAGGGCTTCGATCAAGGCGTCCAGCTCGGCCGGGTCCGTGTACCCCACCACGATCTGGTCGGTCACGTGGTCGGCCAGGATGGTCACCGTCCGCGCCGGGGCTTCAGCGGCCGTGGGCTGCTTGTTCTGCCCCTGTGGGGCGGTGCTGCACGCCGCGATGAGGAGGCCCAGCGCGGCGAGGGAAATCCAGTGCAAGCGTTTCATGCTTCAAGCCCCCTTTACGGTGCGGTGGTGAAGGAGAAGTGGTCGGTCGAGGCCACCCCGTACGGGAACCACAGGCCCAACCCGTCGGCAGCGACGGAGATGGCCGTGGGATGAACGGGGTCGTCCATCGCGTAGGCCTCGATCAGGTGCCACTCGTAGCTGCGCCCGCGTTGCAGCGTCTCCAGCGGGGTGTTGGTGTAGGCGCCGTCCTCGTTCCAGGTCCACTCGGTGCGGTTGACGAGCATCGGCGAGGCGGGGCTGGCAAACCAGGCGCTCGTGCCGGTGAGCGTGTCCCAGACAGCGCCCGCGTAGTAGTGGTACCCGCTCACGGTCTGGGTCGGGGTCCAGCCGAACGTGGGCGTTACCGGGACGCCGCTCGCCCCGTCCGCAGGCGAGGTCAGCTGCACGTCGAAAACGTCGAGCGGCGTCGTGGAAACGGCGTTGGAGGGTTCGGACTCGAGGTCGCCCACGAAGGCGGTCACGCGGTAGTACGCCGTCCTGCCCGGGGCCAGCTCCGGACTCGCGTCGATGTAGGCGGTGCTGAGCCCCGTTACGGTCCCGATCCGCTCGAACTGCTCGCCGTCGAAGCTGCGGTAGACGTGGTAGCCGTAGGGCACGTCGTTGGGCGCGTGGCTGAAGTCCGACTTGGGCTGCCAGAAGACCTCGGTGTAGAGGTTGCCGTTTTCGGGCGCGGCCATGGGGCCCGCGCTGAAGAACTCGACGGGCTTGTTCAGGGTGATGGAAAGCGCGCCGCGCAACTCGGGCGCCACCAGGTCCACGTCGCTAATGAAGGGAACCGAGATCTCGACGTGGCGGAAAACCTGGGTGCGGTTGCCGTTGGTGTCGTAGGCGACCACCTGGAAGGTCGTGGGGCCGGCGGCGGCGTAGTCGAACGGGTCGAGGAACCGGTCACCCGTCGCGTTGACGCTCACGAAGATTTCGCGGTGGCCGGTGATGAAGGCCGATCCCGGGGTCTTGCCCAGGGCCGCGTAAATCAGGTCGGTCGTGAGCGGTGCGGCCGGGGTGACGCTGACGTCGTAGGGGATGTAACCAAAGGCGGCGTCGTAGATATCTCCATCCTGGACCTTGCCCACCACCACCTCGGGCGGCGTGGTGGGCCAGGCGGGGTTGAACGCCTTGCGTTGGATCACGTAGATGCGGGTCGGATCCTCTTCCTGAAGCCAGAGGTTGAGGACCTGCGATCCGGCGTAACCGTCCTTTTCAAACACGAGGTCGACCGCACCGGCGCTGGCCTCGAAGGTAAACGAGCCGTCGGCGCCCGTCGTGGTGGTGCCGAGGAGGTTGTGGGTGCCCGCTTCGTAGATCGAAACGGTGCTGCCCGCTACAGCCTCGCCGGCGTTGGCGCTCACCACGAAACCCACGATCGTGCCGGACTCGACCGAGGGTTGGGGACCCGCGCCCCCGGCGTCGCCGCCTCCGGGACCGGGAGCGGCTGGGTTCTGACAGGCCGCGAGCAGCAGGGTAAGCCCTACTGCGGCGGCGATCCCTTTTAGGCTTTGGTACATGTGCACACGCCTCCTTTCCTGAAACCATGTGCGTGGGTCGTTCCGCAATCCTGCGCTTCTGTGCGTAGCGAGTATCCTTCCGAGGACCCTTCGCACCACCCCCTTTCGTTGTGTATTCCTTCCCGTGTTCTACTATATTCGAGGCGTTCTTTTCAACATCCAGAGGTTGCGGTATGCTTCCCGCGCAATGGAACTTTCTGCACCCAGCTCGGACCGCTACCCTGCTGCTTTTGCCCGGGCAGACGCAACCCACGTAGCCTCGGGAGCGGGCGTGCCGAAGGGGTGACGATCTCCCCGCTGCGTGTGCGCCGGTGGTAAAATATGCAGGCGCATCCAAGCCGACGGCGCCGGAGAGCACGTCATGCGCAACCCACCGTCACTTACTCTTGTGTGCGCGCGCGTCGTACCGTAAAATGCGCCAACCGCCTTGGAGGAATGGTTATGCATGAAGGTGCGCCGCCCCTGACCGTGGGCATCGAGGAAGAGTACCAGCTCATCGATCCGGAGACCCGGGGGTTAGCCCCGGTGGCCTCCGAGGTGCTGGGGGACGCGCCGCTGGCACTCAAGCAGCTCCTCAACCCCGAGCTGCATCAGGCGATGGTCGAGATCGGCACCCCGCCCGCGACCAGCATTCGCGAGGCCTACGGCATGCTCGTGGAGATGCGGCGCGAGGTGGCGCGCCTGGCCGAAGCCAAGGGGGTGCGCATCGTCGCGGCCGGCACCCACCCCTTCGCGCTGTGGGAGGACGTGCCCATCACCCAGAAGGACCGGTACATGGAGCTCCTGGGTGAGTTCCAGGACGCGGTGCGGGCGCTGCTCATCTTCGGCACCCACGTGCACGTGGGTGCGGACGACCCCGAGTTCCGCATCGACGCGATCAACACCATGCGCTACATGCTGCCGCACCTGCTGGCGCTCTCGGTCTCGAGCCCCCTCTGGCGCGGGCGCGTGACCGGGCTCAAGAGCTACCGCAGCCTGATCTGGCGCGGGCTGCCGCGCACCGGCATTCCCGCTACCTTTTCCAGCCATTCCGACTACCAGCACTTCGTGGAGATCCTGGTGGAAACCGGTTCGATCCAGGACGCCTCGCGCATCTGGTGGGCGATGCGTTCCCACCACCGCTACCCGACCATCGAGTTCCGCGCCACCGACCTGGCCACCCACCCGCGCGACGCGATCGCGATCGCCGCGCTGGCCCAGGCGCTCATCTACAAACACTGGCTGATGCGGCGCGACAACGTCACCTTCCGCCAGTACCCCGCCCCGCTGATCGAGGAGAACGTCTGGCGCGCCGCCCGCTACGGCCTCGACGGCAAGCTGATCGACTTCGGCGAGCGGCGCGAAAAGTGGGCGCGCGACCTGATGGTGGAGCTGGTGGAGTTCGTGGACGACGTGCTCGACGATCTGGACAGCCGCTGGGCGGTGGAGCACGTCTACACCATCCTCGAGCGCGGCACCTCGGCCGACCGGCAGCTGGCCATCTACGAGGAGACGGGCGACCTGCGGGCCGTGGTGGACTGGCTCGTCGAGGAAACCCTGCGCGACATCGACTGAAAACTGGGTTATCGTGATAGGTGATGCCAACGCGGGCGCGCACCCACGACACCCTGGACTACTTTGCACAGCACCTCGACGCCTACCTGGCCGACCTGCGCCAGCTGGTCGAGATCGAGTCGCCCACCCACCACCGGCCGGGCATCAAGAAGGCGGCGCTCTGGCTGCAGACCCAGTTCGCGGGTCTGGGCGAGCTGCGCCGCTTCGAGACCGAGGCCGGCGCGGTGCTGCGTCTTTTCCGCCGCGGCACGGGTCCGCGGGTGCTGCTGCTCGCCCACTACGACACCGTCCACCCCGTGGGGTCGTGGAGCACGCTCTGGCGCGAGCGCAAGGGGCGCATCTACGGCCCCGGGATCTACGACATGAAGGCGGGGCTGCTCTTCATCCTCTGGGCGCTGCGCTACCTGAGCCACAGCGGCCAGGAGCACCCCAACCTGGAGGTGCTGCTCACCCCCGACGAGGAGGTGGGGTCGCTCACCTCACGCATCTTCATCGAAGACGCCGCCCGCGCCGCCGATTACGCGCTGGTGCTCGAGCCGCCCACGGCCGCGGGCGACCTCAAGGTGCACCGCAAGGGCGTGGGCTGGTACAAGCTGAAGGTCCACGGCAAGGCCGCGCATCAGGGCGTCGAGCCCGAAAAGGGCGTGAACGCCATCGTGGAAGCGGCCCACCAGGTGCTCTCCATCCTCGAGGCCCAGGATCTGGAGAAGGGGACCACCCTCGGGCCCAACGTGGCCCGCGGCGGCACCACCGGCAACGTCGTGGCCGACTACGCCGAGGTGCTGGTGGACCTGCGCGCCTGGACGCTCGCCGAGGCGGAGCGGGTGGACCGCTTCATGCGCTCGCTCGAGCCCCGGCAGCCGGGGGCGCGGCTCGAGCTGGAGGGCGGCCTCAACCGCCCGCCGATGGAACCCACGCCGGAGAGCCTGGCGCTCTTCGAGCTGGCCCGCAGCGTCGCGCGCGAGCTGGGGTTCGACTCCAAGCCGGGCAAGGTCGGCGGCGGCTCCGACGGCAACTTCACCGCCAACCTGGGGGTGCCCACCCTCGACGGCCTGGGGGCCATGGGCGCGAACGCCCACCAGCACAGCGAACACATCGTCACGGACGAGCTGGCCCCGCGCATGGCGCTCTTGGCCGAGCTGCTCACCCGGCTGGTGCGCGACGCCTAGTAGACTGGGTGTGATGTTCTTTCGCAAACGCGACGAGCACGTCAAGCCCGAGGGCATGGCCTTCTGGGTGCGCGTGCGCACGGAAAAGAGCGGCGAGGTCGTACCGCTGCGCATCTCGCGCGCCAGCGAGCTCAGCCCCACGCAGCAGGGCTACTACGTGCGCAAGGTGGTGATCGCTCCGCAGAGCCTCGACCGCGCGGTGCTCGAGATCTGGTTCGACCGGCGTGCCCGCCCCGTCAAGAAGGCCGTCGAGGGCGGCGAGCTGGTCCCCATCAAGGAGTGGACATGAAGCGTAAGGACCTGGAAGGAAGTCCCCACGGCGAGCTCTTCCCCGGCGCGCGGGCCGCGGCCTTTGGCGGCCGCGGGGCGATGCTCAACCACGTGGTGCTCGACCACGGCGTGATCGTACCCGAGCACAGCCATCCCGAAGAGCAGATCACCTACGTGCTCAGCGGCCGCCTGGCCTTCGAGATCGAGGGCGAGGTCTGCGAGGTGGGCGCGGGGGAGGCCGTCTGGGTGCCGGGTGGGGCCCGTCACGCGGTGCGGGCGCTCGAGCCCAGCGCGGTGCTCGACGTCTTCGCCCCGATCCGTCCCGACCTGCTGGAGAAGTTCGGGGGCTAGCGTGCTGGCGGGCAAGGTCGTCCTCGTCACCGGCGCCAGCCGGGGCATCGGCGAGGCGGTGGCGCGCACCCTCGCCTGGCGGGGTGCGCGGGTGGGCCTGTTTGCGCGCAGCCGCGGCGCGCTCGAGGACCTGGCCCGGGAGCTCGACTACCCCGAGTCGGGCGGTGCGGCGCTGGCCCTGCCGGGCGACGTCACCCGCCCGGACGACCTGGCCGTCGCCGTGGAGCGGCTGGAGGAAGCCTTCGGACCCGTCTGGGCGCTGGTCAACAGCGCCGGGGTGGGCGTGTTCGGCCCGGTCTGGGAGCTTTCCGACGAGGATTGGGAGCGCGTGCGCGCGGTCAACCTGGACGGCGCCTTCTACGCCATGCGCGCCGTCCTGCCCACGATGCTGCGCGAGGAGCGCGGCACGATCGTGCACATCGGCTCGCTCGCGAGCCGCTACGCCTTCGCGGGCGGCGCGGCCTACAACGCCAGCAAGTTCGGCCTCCTGGGCCTCGCCGAGGCCAGCCTGCACGACCTGCGCCCCCGGGGCGTGCGCGTCAGCACGATCCTGCCGGGCTCGGTGAACACCGCCTTTTCGAGCGCCAAAGCCGACGCCGCCTGGAAGATCCAGCCCACCGACGTGGCCGATACCGTGCTGTACGTGCTGGAAAGCGACACCGGGGTGATCCCCAGCGTCATCGAGCTGCGTCCGCGGCGCAGCAAGCCCGCGGACTAGTCCGTCCCGCCACCGTGCCACAATGTGCCCGTGGTGTTCTGGGTCTGGCTCGGCACCCTGGCCTTCACCGCGGGCGGGGCGCTCGAGGGGGTGCGCAAACGCTACGACCTCGTGGGGGTGCTGCTCGTCGCCAGCATCACCGCCGTAGGCGGCGGGGCGGTGCGCGACCTGGTCGTAGGGCGGCTGCCCCCGGCCACGCTCACGAACGAGGCGCTGCTCTGGGCGGTCGCGCTCACGGGGCTCCTGGTCTTCTTCACGCACGGCCTCTTCCACCGCTTGGCGAGGCTGCTCTACCTGTTCGACACCCTGGGCCTGGGGGTCTTCGCCGCCCTCGGCGCCGCCAGCGGCATGGAGGCGGGGCTCGGCTTCTGGGGCGTGGTCTTCGCCGGTACGGTGAGCGGCGTGGGCGGCGGGGTGCTGCGCGACCTGCTTACCCAACAAGTCCCCGGGGTCTTTTACCGCGCGGGGGACTGGTACGTTACCGCGGCCGCTGGTGGAGCGGCGGTCTTCTACCTGCTCGGCGGCACGCCCCTGGCGCTCGCGGCCGGAGCGCTGGCGGCCGTGCTGCTGCGCCTCGGGAGCCGCGGTCTGGGCCTGAAGCTGCCCACCCCCCGCGAAGGACCCGGGCAAACAAAAAAGGCGGACCGGGACTCCGCCTATTGACGAACTAAATTGTACCACGTTATGCCTTTATGCACCAGGAGATGCATCCACGCGAGGTAAAGCGTGGGCGGAACCGAGGGAAAACCGCCGCAAACCGGCGGTTTTTCCTTGCGGAAGGGCGCTTACTGGACGGTGCGCTCGCCGCTTTGGCGCTCCGCGTCCGCGGCGCGCACCTGCGCGGCCACGTCGCGAAAGCCCACGAGCCGGTCCCGCTTGGGGTCGAAGAGGTGCAGGTCGGCGAAGGCGATCCTGAAGGCGTCGGCGAGCGTCACCGTGGGGGCCACCTTCATCAGCTCGATCTGGTCGTGGGCTTCCTGCAGGCGGTAGTTGGGGATCTTGGGCGCCAGGTGGTGGACGTGGTGCAGCCCGATGTTGCCGGTCAACCACTGCAACAGGCGCGGCAGCTTGAGGTAGGTGCTGCCCTCCATGGCCGCCTTCAGGTACTCCCAGCGGGGGTCGGGCTCCCAGTAGGCGTCCTCGAACTGGTGCTGCACGTAGAAGAGGAAGATGCCGAGCATCGCCGCGAAGTACTGGACCGGCAGGTAGACGAGCAGGAAGGCCTTCCAGCCGAAGAAGTAGAAGATCGCGAAGATCAGACCCGCGAGCGCCAGGTTGGTCCACCAGACGCTGGCGCGCACCTTGGGTTTGTCGCTGCCGTAGCCGAGGGGCAGGCGGTAGCTGAGCATGAAGACCCAGACCGGCCCGATCAGGAACATCACGAAGGGGTTGCGGTAGACGCGGTAGCTGAAGCGCTGCCAGGGGGTGGCGGCCAGGTACTCCTCGGTGGTCATGGTGTAGATGTCGCCCACGCCGCGCTTGTCGAGGTTGCCGCTGGTCGCGTGGTGCCGGGCGTGCGAATGCCGCCAGTGGCCGTAGGGGGTCAGGGTGAGCACGCCGCTCACGAAACCCAGCGCGTCGTTGGCGCGGGAGCTCTTGAAGAAGGAGCCGTGGCCGGCGTCGTGCTGCAGGATGAAGATGCGCACCAGGAAGAGCGCGGCGGCCAGGTCGAGGACCAGGGTGAGCCCCCAGTGCACCTCGAGGGCGCGGTAGGCGGCGTACCAAAGGGCGAGGAAGGGCAGGTAGCTGGTGGCCACCTGCATCAGGCTGCGCCAGGTGGCGGGCTGGGCGAAGGGTTTGACCTGGGGGACCCAGTCCTTGGGCTTGACTTTTTGCTGTTGGGGTTGGTTCATTCGTATACTCCGGGCGCCGAAGCGCGGGCCTAATGGCTTGTCTAGAGTATAGCAGCTTTTGATATTTGTTGATGGGCGTTTCGTGATAGAACCGCTGCAGAGGGTGCGGGCCTTTCATGCGGCCGCCGACGCCGCCCTGGTAGTCTGGGGTCATGCCGCTCCGGCGTATGCTTGCCGCGCTCCTGCTCCTGGGGGCATGGCTCTACCTCGGTTATCTGGTCTGGCAGGGGTACCCTCCCGTGAACGCCTTCATGCTCGCGATCGGCCTCTCGATCGTTGCCGGATTTCTCTGGGGCCCGAACCCGCCCGCGCCATGAGCGAGGCGCCCTCGCTCTGGGCCGTGGCCTCGCACACGGGCGAGGTGCGTGAGGTGGGCTGGCCCGAAGGGGGCCTGGGCGCGCTGGCGCCCCGGCTGGTGGCCGTCTGGCTGGTCGTCGGCGGGGGCGTGCGTTACATCGTGCGCGCGGGTACCGGCCCCTGGCCCCCGCCCGAGCCGGGAAGCCCCGGCGGCCCGGACCGCTGGGCGCGCGAGGACGCCGCCCGTTTCGCCGGCCGGGTGCGCTACCGGATCGTGACCCGGGACCCGTGGATGACGCTGGACGAGGGGTTGTTCCTGCCCGGGCAACTGGGCTTCGGGGGTCGCCGCTAGCCCGCGGGTGGCGCTTCCCCCGCCAGGCCCAACCGCTCGGCGTCGGCCTGCATGGCCGCCAGCACGAAGCCGACGTGCTCCCACAGCTCCACGCCCAACAGCTCCGCACCGCGCCTGACCATTTCGCGGTCCACCCCGCGCGCGAAGGACTTGTCCTTGAACTTCTTCTTGAGGCTCTTGACCGTGAGGGTGTGGATCGAGCGGTCGGGACGTACGTAGACGGCGGCGGTGATGAGGCCGGTGATCTCGTCGGAGGCGTAGAGGGCGCGCTCCATCAGGGTCTCGGGCTCCACGCCGCTGCGCTCGGGGGCGTGGGCGCGCACGGCGCGCACGATCTCGGCGGGCCAGCCCAGGGCCTCCAGGTGGTCGGCCCCTTGGTTCGGATGGGTTTCGGGGTGCTTTTCCCAGTCGAAGTCGTGGATCAGCCCGGCGATGGCCCAGGTTTCCTCGTCCTCGCCGAACTTGCGGGCGTAGGCGCGCATCGCCGCCTCGACCGCGTACATGTGGCGGCGCAGGGACTCGGACGGGGTCCAGTCGTGCATCAGCGCCAGGGCTTCGTCGTAGGTGGGCATGGCCTAAATATAACGCCGGGGCGGTGCGGGTAGGATGGGGGCATGTGGATCGGATTCGGTGAGGACGCCCACCGGCTCGAGCCGGGTCGGAAGTTGATGCTGGGCGGGGTGGAGATCGCCTCGGACCGGAGAGCGGTGGCCCACTCCGACGGCGACGCCCTCCTGCACGCGATCGCCGACGCGGTGCTGAGCGCGGTCGGCGCGGGCGACATCGGCGAGGTCTTCCCCGACACGGACCCGCGCTGGGCGGGTCTCGCGGGGGAGGAACTGCTGGAGCGGGTGCTCGAGCTCGCGGGCGCCCACCCGCTGCGCTGCGAGCGGCCCCGTTGCGGGCGGGTGCGCCAGGTGCGGGCGGTGGTGACGCTCGACCGCCCCAAGCTGGCCCCCTACCGCGAGGCCATGCGGCGGCGCATCGCGGAGCTGGTGGGGCTCGAGCCCGGGGACGTGAGCGTGGCCTTCAAGACCAGCGAGGGGCTGGCCCCGGACCACGTGCAGGCGCGGGTGCTGGTGGTGCTGGAGCCGCAGGCGTGATCCGGCTGTTCGGGATCGACGCCTTCACCTCCCGCCCCTTTTCCGGCAACCCCGCGGCCGTCTGCGTGCTCGCCTCGCCCGCGGACCCGGCCTGGATGCAGGCCCTGGCCGCGGAGATGAACCTCTCGGAGACGGCCTTCCTCTGGCCCGAGGGCGACGCCTGGCGGCTGCGCTGGTTCACCCCGCAGGTGGAGGTCGACCTCTGCGGCCACGCCACCCTGGCGAGCGCCCATGTGCTCTGGCACCACCTGGAACGGCCCGAAGGGCGGCTGGTCTTCCGGACGCGCAGCGGGGAACTGGCGGCCGAAAGCGCGGGCGGCCGCATCGTCCTCGACTTCCCGGCCCAGCCCCCGCGGGCCGTTCCGCCGCCGGCGGGTCTGCTCGCGGCCCTGGGCGGGGTACGGCCGGTCTGGACGGGGCGTAGCGAGGACGACTGGATCGTGGTGCTCGAGCGCGCCGATGAGGTGCGCGCCCTGCGGCCCGACCTCGCGCGGATGGCCGGGCTCGCGGCGCGGGGCGTGGCCGTGACCGCGCGCGACGCGTCGGGGCGTTACGACTTCGTCTCGCGCTTCTTCGCGCCGGCGGTGGGGGTGCCCGAAGACCCGGTCACCGGCTCCGCCCACACCCGCCTGGCCCCCTACTGGGCGGGGGTGCTGGGCAGGACGCGGCTTCTCGCCTACCAGGCCTCGGCCCGGGGCGGCGAGCTCGCGCTGGAGCTGCGCGGCGAGCGGGTGCGGCTTTCGGGGGAGGCGGTCACGGTCTGGCAGGGCCGCGTCGTGGCGGAGCCGGACTAACCGTACTGGGTCGCGAAGGTTTGCGCCATGTCCCAGCTGCCGGCTTCGAGCCTGAGGATCTCGTCCACCAGCGCGTGGATGCGGCTTTGCTCCTCCTCGCTCGCCGTCAGCCAGGCCTCTTCGGCGACCCCGGCAAGGTCGTGCAGGTAGGCTAGAAACTCGGGTGCGGTCCAGTGCTCGACCAGGTCCACGAAGGGGCCGCCGCTGGGGGCGGCCGAGCTCCAGGCGTCGTGGAAGACGCGGTTAATCGTCCAGAGGGCGACGACGCTCACCGGGTAGGTCTCCTGGTCCAGCAGGCGCAGGAAGGCCAGGTAGCGCTCGCGCGCGGGGTGGGCCGGCGCGTCGGGGTCGATCGGCTGGATGGCCAACCAATCGAGCTCCTCCACGATGCCCACGAGGCCGTGGGCCAGCACCAGCCGGTGAGCGTGGGGTGCGCGGGGAACCATACGAGCCTGCAGCTCCAGGAGCCCTTTGACGAAGTGGTAGTCCTGCTCCATCCAGGCGTAGAGGCTGCGCTCGGAGACCTCGCCTTCGCGCAGGCGGCGCAGGAAGGGGTGCTCCAGGAGGCGCCGCCACTCGCTCCAGTGGGCGTCGCGCACGCTCAGCAGGTGCTTCATCGACCCAAGTCTACCGCGATCCTTCGGGGGGCGCGGTGCTGGTGAACAAAAGGTCCTCGACTTCCTGCAGGAAGGCGTCCTTGGGCACGAGCACGATCCCTTGGGAACCCCGCGCGGGGTAGTAGGGCCGCTCGAGCTCGAGCCCCGTGCGCGCCTGCCGCTGCTCCCAGACCCAGGCGGGCGGGCGGCGCAGCCAGACCCGGGCGACGTGCGACCACCCCTCGAGCACGCCCGCGACCCAGGCGACCTTCCACCAGCGGCGCATGCCCCAGTCTACCCGCGCGCCAACCCGGTGAGCACCGCCCTCCCCAGGCGCTCCGGGTCCACCTCGAAGACGCGCCCGCGCGCCACCCGCGCGAGCTCGCGAGCGAAGCCCCTTGCGACCGCGTCGTCCGCGAGCAGATAGACGTCGAGCTCGCCACCCGCGCGGCGCAGGCGCGCCGCCGCGGCCAGGGTGGCGCGCTCGATCTCGGGGTCGCGCCCCCAGGCGTTCTTGTAGATCCGCCCGTCCTCGCGCCGTACGGCCGTGGGGTGGCCGTCGGTGATGAGCACGGCCCGTTTCTGGGCGTCCCCCTGACGCCGCAGCCAGGCGCGCGCGGCTTCGAGCGCGGCGGCGGTGTGGGTGTGCGAGGGCTGCGCGCGCAGAAAGGGGAGCCGCTGCGGCGGCACCGGCTCCGCGACGTCGTGGAAGCAGACCGTGTGCAGGCGGTCGCCCGCGCGGCCCAGCCAGTGGTGGAGCGCCAAGGCCAGCCGCTTGGCGGGCCCGAAGCGGTCGGCGCCGTAGAGGACCATCGAGTGCGAGCAGTCCAGGAGCAGCGCCACGGCCACCCGGCGGCCTCCCTCGCCCTCGCGCACGCGCAGGTCTTCGACCCGCAGCTCGCCCCGCGCCAGCCAGGGCTTGAGGGTCTCCACCGGGTCGAGGGTGAGCGGCTCGCCCCAGCGCCAGGGGCGCGTGGGTCCGTGGGGTTCGTGGGGGCCGTCCGCCCCCGGGCGCGGCCAGGCGCCCGGGAGGACGCGCCTCGGCGGCACGTCGAGGGCGCGCAGGGCCCTCAGCGCCGCCAGCTCGAGCAACTCGGGGTGGGCGCGCAGCCGCAGCTCGCGGCGTCCGGGCATGCGCTCGAGCCAGCCCTCGCGCCTTAGCCTGCGGAGCAGCTCCTGCGCTTCCACGCCGGTCTCGCCGGCCTCTTCCAGGGTGCGCTCCAGCGCTTCGCGCAGGCGCTCCTCGTCGCTGGCGCCCTCGGCCTCGGGGCGTTCTCCCAGGCGCAAGAGCGCCTCCGCCGCCAGCTCGAGCAGGCGGGCCGTGGGGGGCGCGGTCCTGCGCGCCCGGGCGTAGCGCACCCGCACGGTTACTTCACCTGTTCCACCCAGACCATGTTGGTCGAGCCGCGCACCCCGAAGGGCACGCCCGCGGTGATCACGATGCGGTCGCCCGCTTCGGCGAGCCCGGCCCGCTTGACGTAGTCCACGGCCTCGGCCACCATCTCGTCGGTGCTCGTCGGGTCGGGGGCGAGCGCGGTGTAGACGCCGGAGGCCAGCACCAGCTGGCGGCGTACCCGGGCGTTGGGGGTGAGGGCGAGGACGGGCACCCCGGGCCGGTAGCGCGCCACCCGCCAGAGCGACGACCCCGAGGCGGTAAAGACGACGACGACCTTGGCCGGCAGCGACTCGGCCACCTCGGTGGCGGCGAGGGCGATGGCGTCCTGGGTGTTGTGCTCCGGCTCGGGGCGCTGGATCCGCTGGGCGTTCTGGTACTCGGGCGAGCCCTCGACGGCGCGGGCCACGCGCGCCATCATGGCCACGGCCTCGACCGGGTACTCGCCCACCGCGGTCTCGGCCGAGAGCATGACCGCGTCGGAGCCGTCGAAGATCGCGTTGGCCACGTCCGAGGCCTCGGCGCGCGTGGGGTTGGGGGCGTGGATCATCGACTCGAGCATCTGCGTGGCCGTGATCACCGGCTTGCCGGCGGCACGGGTGCGCCGGATCAGCCGCTTCTGCACGATGGGCACCTCTTCGGGCGGCATCTCCACCCCGAGGTCGCCGCGGGCCACCATGACGCCGTCGGCCTCGGCCAGGATCTCGTCGAAGCGCTGCACCGCCCCGGGTTTTTCGATCTTGGCCATCAGCTTGGCCTCGTGCCCCAGGCGGTTCATGTAGTGGCGCGCGAGGAGCAGGTCGTCGCGGCTGCGCACGAAGCTGACCGCGACCCAGTCCACGCCCAGCTCGGCGCCGAGGGCGAGGTCTTCGATGTCCTTGTCCGTGACCGCGGGGATGGAGAGGTCGGCCCCGGGAATGTTGATCCCCTTGTGGTCGGAGAGCGCCCCGCCCAGCTCGACGACGGTGTGAATCTCGCCCGCGGCGTGGTCCACGCGCTCGACGCGCAGGCGTAAACGGCCGTCGTCGAGCAACAGCTGCTGCCCCGGCTCCACGTCCCCCACCAGCCCCTTGTAGCTCACCGAGACCTTGTGGGCGTCGCCGGAAACGTCGGCGGTGGTGAGCACGAAGGGCTGGCCGGGCTCGAGCACCACCTGCCCTTCCGCAAACCTCCCCACGCGGATCTTGGGCCCCTGCAGGTCCTGCAGGATGGCCACGGGGCGCTCCGCCCGTTCGGCGGCGTCGCGCACCGCCTGCACGGTGGAACGGTGGTCGTCGGGGCGGCCGTGGCTGAAGTTGAGGCGCACCACGTCGAGCCCCGCCGCGATCATGCGCGCGAGCACCTCGGGCGCGCGCGAGGCGGGACCCAGGGTGGCGACGATCTTGGTGCGCTTAGAAAGCATCGTAGCCCAAAAAGCGGGCCGCGCCGCCGAGCGCGTCCTCGATCCGCAGCAGCTGGTTGTACTTGGCGAGGCGGTCGGAGCGCGAGGCCGAGCCGGTCTTGATCTGACCGGTGTTCAGCGCCACCGCCAGGTCGGCGATGTAGCTGTCCTCGGTCTCCCCCGAGCGGTGCGAGATCACCGCGCGGTAGCGGTTCCGCTGCGCCAGGCGGACGGTCTCGAGCGTTTCCGAGAGCGTGCCGATCTGGTTGAGCTTGACCAGCACGGCGTTGGCCACCCCCTCGCGGATGCCGCGCATCACGAAGCTGGGGTTGGTGACGAAGAGGTCGTCGCCGACGAGCTGGATCCGATCGCCCAGGCGTTCAGTGAGCCGCTTCCAACCCCCCCAGTCGTTCTCGTCGAGGCCGTCCTCGATCGAGACGATGGGGTAGCGCTCCACCCAGCCGGCCCAGTACTCGACCATCTCGTCGCTGCCGAGCACCCGGCCTTCGGCCTCCAGGTGGTAGGCCCCGTCCCGGTAAAACTCGCTGGCCGCGGGGTCGAGCGCCAGCGCGATCTCCTCGCCGGGCTTGAAGCCCGCGGCCTCGATGGCCTCGAGCAGGACCTCGACGGCCTCCTCGTTGCTCTTCAGGTTGGGGGCGAAGCCGCCCTCGTCGCCCACGTTGGTGCTGTAACCGCGCTTCTTGAGGACGCTCTTCAGCGCATGGAATGTTTCCACACCGTAGCGCAGGGCTTCGCGGAAGCTGGGCGCGCCCGCGGGTACGAGCATGAACTCCTGGAAGTCCACGCGGTTGTCGGCGTGCTTGCCGCCGTTGATCACGTTCATGAGCGGCACGGGCAGCACCGCCGCGTTGGCTCCGCCCAGGTAGGCGAAGAGCGGCAGCTCCAGCGCCTCGGCGGCGGCGCGCGAGACCGCGAGCGAGACCGCAAGGATGGCGTTGGCTCCGAGCCCTGCCTTGTTGGGGGTGCCGTCGAGCTCGAGCATCGCCCGGTCCACCCCCTCCTGGTCGAGCGCGTTCATGCCGAGGATCTCGGGGGCGATGCGCTCGTTCACGTTGGCCACCGCCTGGAGCACCCCCTTGCCCCCGAAGCGGGGTCCGCCGTCGCGTAGCTCGACGGCCTCGTGCTCACCGGTCGAGGCCCCCGAGGGCACCATCGCGTGCCCGATCGGCCCGCCCTCGAGCGTGACCTCGGCCTCGACGGTGGGGTTGCCGCGGGAATCCAGCACCTCACGGGCGCTTACTTCGACGATCGTGGTCATGGCCACCTCCGCTCCCCAGCTTAAACCCGGAGCGGCACGACCACGGCCAGGTAGCCGCCGTCCTCGGCGTCCTGGATGACGCTCGGGCTCGCGGGACCCGAAAAGCGCAGGCGGGCCTTGCCGGCCACGGGCCCGAGCGCGCCCTCCAGGTACTCGGCGTTGTAGGCGAGCACCATCTGGGCCTCGCCGCGCGCGTCCACCTCGAGCCGCTCGACGCCGCGGCCGTAGTCGCCCTCGGCCACGACCTCGAGCTGGCCGTCCGCAAAGACCAGGTCCACGCGGTGGTTGTTGCGGTCGGCGAGCACCTTGACGCGCTTGAGGCTGTCCGCCAGCGCGGCGGCGTCGATCTCGACCTCGAGCGCGAACTCGGGAGGGATCACCCGCTCGTAGTCGGGGAACTCGCCCTCCATCAGCGCCGCCGCCAGCTGGAACCCCTCGGCGCCCAGGGTGAGGTGGCCGCCCAGGAGGCCCAGCGCCACCTCGCCCTCGGTGCGCTCGAGCACGCGCACGATCTCGTCGACGCTGCGCGCCGGGACCACGAACTTGCGCTCGGCGTCGAGGGCGAGCTCCAGGTCGTAGAGGGCGAGCCGGAAGCCGTCGGAAGCGACGCTGCGCAGCCGCGTCGGGTGCAGCTCGAGCTGCACGCCGCGGAAGATCGCGCGGTAGTCCTCGCCGCTCGCGGCGTAGCGCACGCGCGCCAGCGCCCGCGCCAGCTCGCGCGCGGGCAGGCGCGCGACCGTCTCGGCCTCGAAGGTCAGCGGCGGGAACTCGGAGGGGTCGGCCGTGGCCAGCCGGGTGGCGAAGGAACCGCTCTCGAGCGTGAGCTGTCCGTCCTCGAGCCCCAGCTCCACGAGCTCGCCGGGGAGGTTGCGCACCACCTGACCGATCAGCTGACCGGGGACGAGCCGCACCGCTTCCCCGGTCACCTCGGCGGGCACGGCGAGCTCCAGGTCGAGCTCGCCGCTCGAGGCCTGCAGGCGCAGGCCGCCCTCACCGGCCTCGAGGCGCAGGTGGGTGAGGGCGGGGTTGCTGGCGCGGCTTGGAATGATGCGCTCGAGCATGCCGAGCGCTTCGGCAAAGGTGCGTTTGGGCAAGCGAACCTGCATACGTCCTCCGTTCTTAAAGGAAGGTGACGAAGTTCCTTAAACTTAAAGATACCGTAGCCGTAACCGTAGGGGCTGGGGAAGCTGTGGAAAAGCCGTCCATGCCCGCGCCCCAAGGGCCCCCGGGCTGTGGAGGGCGCTGGGGACGGACGGCGAGGTGGCGGGGAAAACCTGGGGACAAGCAGGACCTTCTCCCCAGGCGGGGCCAGGGCGGCGTTGTCCACAGGCGTATCCACAGGATTTTCGCAGGGTTATGGACAGGGTTATCCACGGCCGGCCCACCTCCGTTCGAGCGACTCGACGCTGCGGCGCAGCTCGGGGTCTTCCGCCAGCAGCTTCCCGATCTTCTGGGTGGCGTAGAGCACGGTGGTGTGGTCGCGCCCCCCGAAGAACTGACCGATCTCCGGAAGCGAGGCGTCGGTGAGCTGGCGGATCAGGAACATGGCCACCTGCCGCGGGCGCACCACCTCCTTGCTGCGCCCCTTCGACTTGAGGTCCGCCGGGGCGACGCCGTAGTGCTCGGCGACCGCCGCGAGGATCTCTTCCATGCCCACGGCCTCCTCCGTCCCCTGGAAGAGGTCGGCCAGCGCCGAGCGCGCCACCTCGGGGGTGACCTCCACGCCCGAGAGCGAGGCGTAGGCGATGAGGCGCATCAGCGCGCCCTCGAGTTCGCGAACGTTCGAGGCCACCTGGCGCGCCACGTACTCGAGCACCTCTTCGGAGAGGCGCACCCCGCGCCGCTCCGCGTTCATCTTGAGGATGGCGATGCGCGTCTCCAGGTCGGGGGGCTGGATGTCGGTGATCAGCCCCCACTCGAAGCGGCTGCGCAGCCGCGATTCGAGCGTCAGGATCTCCTTGGGTGGCCGGTCGGAGGTGAGCAGGATCTGCTTGCCGTCCTCGTAGAGGGTGTTGAAGGTGTGAAAGAACTCCTCCTGGGTGCGCTCCTTGCCGGCGATGAACTGCACGTCGTCGACGAGCAGCATGTCCACCGAGCGGTAGCGCTCGCGGAACTGGTTCATGCGGTCGGAGCGGATCGCGCTGATCAGGTCGTTCGTGAAGGTCTCGGTGGAAACGTACTCCACGCGGATGTCCGGAAAGCGCGCCCGCGCGTAGTGGCCGACGGCGTGGATGAGGTGGGTCTTGCCCAGCCCCACGCCCCCGTAGATGAAGAGCGGGTTGTAGGCCTTGCCGGGGGCTTCGGCCACGGCCATGGCCGCCGCGTGCGCCATCGAGTTGCCGGGGCCGACGACGAAGCTCTCGAAGGTGTACTTGGGGTTGAGGCGGGTGCGCGCCGGCGCCGCGCCCGGGGAGGGGCGCTCCTCGAAGATCGTCTCCTGCACCGGCTCCGTGGGGACGACCTTGATCTGAAAGCGCGGGGACTGGGCCCCCAGACGCATCAGGGCCTCCTGGATGAGGTGGCCGTAGTGCTTTTGGATCCAGTCGCCGGCGAAGCTGGTGGGCACCCCCAGCTCGAGGGTCCCGCCCTCGAGCGCCAGCGGCCGCACGCGCTCGAACCAGGTGTGGTACTCGACGCTCGTGATGTTCTCGCGTACGTAGTCCAGGACGTTTTCCCAGATGCTGTCGTGGGTCAAACCGGGCACCTCCAGCAAGCCTTACCATTCTACCCGAGCCCGCGCCCGGGGGCGTGGCTTGCGCGGGCGCGTGGTAGCCTGGAGGGCATGGAGGTTTCACGTGAAACCTTTGACGTGATCGTCGTCGGGGGCGGCCACGCCGGCCTGGAGGCGGCCGCTGCGGCCGCGCGCCTGGGGGCCCGCGTCGCCCTGCTCACCGGCGATCCGGCGCGCATCGGCCTCATGCCCTGCAACCCGGCGGTGGGCGGCCCCGGCAAGAGCCAGCTCGTGCACGAGATCGAGGCCCTGGGGGGCTGGATGGGCCGCCTCGCCGACGCCGCCGCGATCCACACCCGGGTGCTCAACGGCTCCAAGGGGCCGGCCGTGCGCAGCCTGCGGGTGCAGACCGACCGCGACGGCTACGCCCGCGCCGCCCAGGATGCGGCGCGCCGCGCCGCGGGGATCCGGGTGCTGCGCGGCGAGGCGGTGCGGCTGCTGCGCGAGCGCGGACGCCTCGCAGGCGTCCAAACCGCCGACGGCCGCCGCCTGCGCGCGCCCGCCGTGGTGCTGGCGGCGGGCACCTTCCTGCGCGGGCGCATCTGGTACGGCCTGCAAAGCCGCCCGGCGGGGCGGCAGGGCGAGCCCCCGGCGCGCCACCTCTCGGCGGCGCTCGAGGCCCTGGGCCACCGTACGATCCGGCTCAAGACCGGCACCCCGCCGCGCATCGCCCTGCGCTCCATCGACTTCGGCGCGCTGGACGAGGTGCCCCCGGACGACCCGCCCGGCAGCTTCTCCGGCCGTCCGGGGCCGCACGCGACGGCGCGGCCCACCTGGACCACCCGCACCGGCCCGCGCACCCACCGCCTTATCCTCGATCACCTGGGCGAGTCGCCCCTCTACGCGGGCGCGATCGACGCCGTCGGCCCCCGCTACTGCCCCTCGATCGAGGACAAGGTGGTCCGCTTCGCGGACAAGGACAGCCACCTCCTCTTCGTCGAACCCGACGGGCTCGAGACCAGCGAGGTCTACCTGCAGGGCTTCTCCTCCAGCCTCCCCCCGGCGGTACAGGAGCGCATGGTGCGCAGCCTGCCGGGCTTCGCGCGGGCGGTGATCCAGCGCTACGCCTACGCCGTTGAGTACGACGCCTTCGACCCCAGCGACCTGGGCCCCGGCCTGATGTCGCGCCATCTCCCCGGCCTCTTTCTCGCCGGCCAGGTCAACGGCACCTCGGGTTACGAGGAGGCCGCCGCCCAGGGCCTGATCGCGGGGTTGAACGCCGCCCGCTTCGCGGCCGGGCAGGCCGAGGTCGCGCTCGCCCCCGACGAGGCCTACATCGGGGTGCTCATCGACGACCTCATCACCCGCGGGGTGGACGAGCCCTACCGCATGATGACGAGCCGGGTGGCGCTGCGGCTGCTGTTGCGCGGCGACAACGCCGACGAGCGCCTCGTCCCCAAGGCGGCCGCTTGGGGGCTGCGCCCGGCCGCCGACGCCGAGCGGGTGAGCGCCAAGTACGCCCGGGTGCAGGCGGAGCTTGAGCGCCTGGAGCGGCTTCGCATCGACGGCGTGAGCGCCGCGGTCTGGCTGCGCCGCCCCGGAGCCACCCTGGCCGCGGCCTGGCGGCGGGTGGGGGCTCCGGAAGACCCGCTCGCGCCCGAAGAGGCCGAGCAGGTCGAGATCCGCGCCAAGTACGCTGGCTACATCGAGCGGCAGCAGCGGGAGCGCGAGCGCACGGGCGAGCTTTCCGCCTACCGGATTCCGCCCGGCCTCGACTACGCGCGCGTGCACAACCTCTCGCGCGAGGCGGTGGAGAAGCTCTCGCGCCGCCGCCCCGCCACCCTGGCCGAGGCCGCGCGCATCCCGGGGCTGCGCGACGCCGAGATCGCCGCGCTGCTGGTGCACTTGGCGCGCGGCCGCAAGAAGAGCGCATGAACGCCGAGGCGAAGCTCCAGGCCTACGCGCGGCTGCTCGAGGACTACGCCCGCGCCGCCAACCTGGTCTCCCCCAAGGTGCTGGCCGAGCTCCCGCGCCACTTCGAGGCCGCGCGCGCCTACGGAGAGGTCCTGCCCGAGGGGGCCCACGTCCTCGACGTGGGCTCGGGTGCGGGCCTGCCGGCGATCCCGCTCGCCATCCTGCGCCCCGACCTGCAGCTCACGCTGGTCGAGCGACGGGCGAAGCGCGCCGCCTTTTTGGACCTGGCGGTTGCGCGCCTGGGGCTCGAGAACGTGCGCGTGTACAATGGCGACGTGCAGCAGTGGACCGGCCGCACCGCCTTCGTGACCGCGCAGGCGGTCGCTCCCTTCGACGAGGTGTACCGCCTGGTGGCGCACGCCGCCGAGTACCCCCTCACCCTGATCGCGCGCAAAGGGCCAGGGTGGCGGGCCGAGGCCGAGCGCCTGGGCGCCGAGGTGTTTCACGTGAAACGCCTGGGTCCGGAGGCCGAGCTGGTGGCCCTGCGCGTTTGGGAGCCAAGGTGAAGCGGATCGGCGTCGTCAACCAGAAGGGCGGCGTGGGCAAGACCACGACCGCGGTCAACCTGGCCACCTACCTGGCGCTTTTGGGGCGCAAGGTGCTGCTCGTGGACCTCGACCCGCAGGCCAACGCCACCTCCGGGCTGGGGGTAGCGCCGAGCCCGCCCGGAGAGGGGGCGGCGGCCGTGCTGCTGGAGGGCGCCGACCCCGCGTCCCAGACCGTGCACCTGGAGAACTACGCCCTGGACCTGCTGCCCGCGGGGGAGGGCCTGGTGGCCGCGGCGGCCGAACTGCTCGAGGACCCCTTCCGCCTGCGCACCCGCCTTGCGGAGCACGAGGGCCGCTACGACCTCGTCCTCTTCGACGCCCCGCCCAGCCTGGGTCCGCTGACCCTCAACGTGCTGGCGGCCACGGAAGGCCTGATCGTGCCCTTGCAGACCGAGTACTACGCGCTGGAGGGAATCGCCCGCCTGGTCGAGACCGTCGAGAAGGTGCGCGCCGCGCTCAACCCCGCGCTGCGCATCCTCGGCATCGTGCTCACGATGTACGACGGCCGCACCCTGCTCGCGCAGCAGGTGGAGCAGAACGCCCGCGAACACTTCGGGGACCGCGTCTTCTGGACCGTGATCCCGCGCAACGTGCGCCTTTCCGAGGCGCCCAGCTACGGCGAGCCGATCGCCAAGTACGCCCCCACCTCGGCGGGGGCGCAGGCCTACGGCCGTCTGGCCGCGGAGGTGATGCGACGTGTCGAAAAAGCCTAGGGGGCTGGGCCGCGGGCTCGACGCCCTGCTGCCCAAGACCGGGGGCCACCCCACCCGCCTGCCGCTGGCGCTGATCCGGCCGAACCCCGACCAGCCGCGGCGGCGCTTCGACGAAGCGGCCCTGGAGGAGCTGGCGGCTTCGATCCGCAAGCAGGGGCTCTTGCAGCCCCTGCTGGTGCGTCCCCAAAGCGACGGCTACGAGCTCGTCGCCGGGGAGCGGCGCTACCGCGCGGCGCAGATGGCGGGCTTGGCCGAGGTGCCCGTGGTCGTACGCGAGCTCGACGACCGCACGGCGCTCGAGCTGGCCCTGGTCGAGAACCTGCAACGGGAGGACCTCAACCCCATCGAAGAGGCCCAGGGGTACCAGCGGTTGGTGGAGATGGGGCACGCCCAGGCCGAGATCGCCGAGGCCGTGGGCAAGGCGCGCAGCACCGTGGCCAACGCGCTGCGCCTGCTGCAGCTCGACGAGGCCAGCCAGGCGGCCCTGGCCGAAGGGCGGATCAGCGCCGGTCACGCCCGCGCCCTGCTGATGGCGCCCCCCGCGGAGCGGGCGGACCTGCTCGCGCGCATCCTCAAGGAGGGGCTCTCCGTGCGCCAGACCGAACGCCTGGCGAGCCGCCCCAAGAAGAAGCCGGCCGCGCGCCGCCCCGCCTACGCCGAGCTGGCCCGCGACCTGGAACGGCAACTCGGTTTCAAGGTGCGCTTCAGCGGCGAGGGAAAGGGCCGCCTCGAAATCTTCTACTACTCCGAGGAAGAGCTGGACGCGATCCTCGAGCGCCTGGGCTACCGGGGCTAGCGGAGCGGCAGGCGCACCGAGCCGTCCCGGTCGGCGCGTAGCACGCGCACGCCGCGGGCCTCGAGCCGCGCGATCACCCCGGGGTCGGGGTGGCCGAAGGCGTTGGGCCCCACGCCGATCCAGGCGAGGCGCGGGCGGAAGCGCCGCAGCAGGGCATCCGAGGTTCCGTCGGCGGCGCCGTGGTGGGCCACCTTGAGCACGTCCACGCGCGTGGGCGGCCACGCCAGCGCGTGCCGGGCGGGGGCGTCGCCGGTGAAGAGCACGCGCCGGCCGCGGTGGTCCAGCACGAAGACCAGGCTGCGGTCGTTGTCGCTTCCGCCCGCGGCCGGAGGCGGGTGCAAAAAGCGCAGCGTGGCCCCGCCGAGGCGCAGCACGTGACCGCGGTGCACGTTCAGGACCGGCACCCCCGCGGCGCGGGCGGCGGCCCGCAGGCGGGTGTCGAGTTCGTCGTTGGGCGCGGGCGGCCCCAGCGCCAGGGCGCCCACGGGCACGAGCCCCAACAGCCCCGGCAGGCCGCCGGTGTGGTCGGCGTCGGGGTGGGTGCCGACGGCGAGGTCGAGGTCGTCCACCCCGAGCGCGGCGAGCGCATCGGCGAGGCGGCGCGCGTCCCAGGCGTGGCCGGCGTCGACCAGGACCTCCACCCCACCCGGAAGCCGCACCAGCGCCGCGTCTCCCTGGCCCACGTCCAGGAACCAGACGTCGGGGCGGGCGCTGCCGGCGGTCGCCGCGGCGACGAGGACGGCCGTTCCCGCGAGCGCCAGCGCGCTCCGGAGGGCGAGGCGGCGGTAGGCCGCCAGCAGCAGGGGACCCAGCGCCAGGTAGTAAAGGGCGTAGCCGCTTGCGGCGACCGCGCCCCAGCGCAGCCCCGGCAGGCCGGCGAAGGCGCGCACGCCCGCGAGCAGCGCGTCGGCCAGCAGGTTGAAGGGAGCCGCGAGCACGCCCGCCAGGGGCGCGAGCGCGGCCTTGAGGAAGCCAAGGGGGACGAGCAGGCCGACCAGCGGCAGCAGCACCAGGTTGGCCAGCGGGCTCGCCAGCGGCAGGTAGTGGAAGCGGTCGAGCACGAGCGGCAGCGTGAACGCCTGCGCCGCCAGGGTTAGGCCAAGCCCGCCCAGAACGGCCGCCCGCAGGTAGGGGCGGTTGGGCAGGAGCGGCAGCGCCAGGGCGATGCCCAGCACCGCCAGGTACGAGAGCTGGAACGAGAGGCTCCAGACCGCGTAGGGCGCGGCGATCAGGTGGAGCCCCAGGGCCAGCGCCAGCAAGGCGGTCAGGGGCACCTCCACGACCCCGAGCCCCCGCGCCAACAACCACACCCCCGCCATCAGCGAGGCGCGCACCAGGGAGGGCGTGGGTCCTACGAGCAGCAGGTACCCCAGCAGGAGCGCGAGCGCGGCCAGGTAGCGCACGCCGCCCAGGGGCAGCAGAAGCGCCAGGAAAAAGCCGACGAGGATCCCCACGTGCAGCCCCGAAAGGGCGAGGGCGTGGGCCAGTCCGGCGCGGCGGAAGGCGACGACGTCGTCGCCCAGGGCGCCGCGCTCGCCCAGGGTGAGGGCGCGGGCCAGGCCGGCGGCGTCGGGGCGAAGGCCCGCGAGCAGGTTACGGCGCGCCCACGCGCGCAGCCCCGGCGGGGGCGGCCGCCATTCCAGCAGCTCCACGTCCCGCAGCTCGGCGCGCACCCCCAGCCCGCGCAGCCAGGCGCGACGGTCGAAGCCCCCCGGGGTGGAGCGCGCCTGCGGACGGGCCAGGCGGCCCCGCACCCGAACCCTCCCGTCGGACAGGGGCGGGTAGGCGCGCAGGTAGACGGGGCCGGTGTCGCTGTGGAGCACCCCTCCCCGCAACGCGCCCGCGAGCTCCACCAACGCGCCCGTGCGGCCCGCGGCGGGGTCGGGCAGGGTCGCGCTGCGGGCCAGGGCGAGCAGCAGAGCCAGCGCGAAAGCGGCTCGCGCCCTGCGGGGCCAAAGCGGCAGGGCCAACAGGCCCAGCGCGCCCCAGGGGCCCGCGAGGGCCGCGAGCAGGGCGCCGGCGGCGAGGGCGTAGGGGATCACGGGACGAGGTAGGGCCTGAGCCGCTCGAGCACCGCCGGGCCGATGCCGGGCACGCGCAGCAGCTCGTCGAGGGAGCGGTAAGGGCGGTAGGCCACGATGCGGCGGGCCAGCGCCGGACCGATGCCGGGGACGGATTCGAGCGCCTCCACGCCCGCACGGTTGACGCTCACCCGCGGGCGCGGCGCGCCCGGCGGCGCGGCTTCGCCGACCACCGGCACCCGCACCGTTTCGCCGTCCCCTACGGGCAGCGCCAGGTCGAGCGCCCCCAGCTGCGCCTCCGCGGTAACGCCGCCCGCAGCCGCGAGGGCGTCGGCCACGCGCGCGCCCGGGTCGAGGGTGTAGACGCCGGGGCGCTGCACCGCGCCGAGCACGGCCACCGTCGGCGGCGTTTCCCAGGCCGCAAGCGGCGAAAACCGCACCGTGAGGTGCGGTTCAAGCCGGTAGAGCCCCAGCGCCAGGACGAGCGCCAGGTAGATCCCGAGGGCTACAGGTTGGAGGCGTGCCACTCCACCAGGGCTACGCCCAGGCCGAACACGCCGACGAAGATCAGGTTGGCCAGGTCGGCCGTGGGGTTCATGTAGACCCAGTAGCCGGCCGCGCCCAGCGTGGCCAGGCTGAAGAGCTTGAGGAGGCCGCCCATCAGGCCGCCGGTACGCCGCGTCGCCGGGGCGGCTGCGGGTTCGGTAGCGTAGATCTCCGCGGCGGGCGCGGGCTCTTCGGGCGGGGTGATGGGGGCGGGCTCGTCCTCGAGCGTCACCGGTTCCTCGGGGGGTGCGCTCGTGGCCTCGGCCTCGGGGGGCGGCGCGGGCTCGGGTTCGGGGGCCGGCGGCGGGGGCTCCGTGGCCGCCGCGGGCGCGGCGCCCTGCTTCTGGCGGGCCACGAAGGCCTTGACCGACTCGAAGAAGAGGCGCAGCTCGTCCACCTGGAAGGAGCGTACGGGCGCCTCGATGAGCGGAGCGGCCTCGCCCATCACCACCAGGGTGCCGCCCTTGCCGCCCACCACCTTCTTGATTTCGCCCAGCGCCGCGCGCTGCACGCCGTCGTTGCCGATGTAGAAGAGCTCGGCCCGGGTGAGGGCGAGCAGGCCGTCCGCGCCCTCCAGCTGCGAAACGACCTCGTCCTGGGTGAGCTCCCGAAGCTGTTCTTGATATGCGCTCATGTTGCTGTACATTCTACCCGATAGCGGCCCAGGCGCACAGCGCCTGCGGCCCGCGCGGTATGGTGAGGGCATGAAAGAGGTACGCTTCCGCCTGGTGACCGGCACCGACCCCGAACTGTTCCAGGAGCGGCTCAACGCCGTCGTGGCCGAGCTGCCCGAGGACGCCCTCATCGTGGACGTCTTGTTTTCTACCGCGCACTCGGGGCGCGTGACCGAGTACTCCGCGCTGATCTACTACAAAGAAGTGGAGCCGTGGAAGGACTGAGCGTTCGTCTTCTGGGCGGCACCCCCGAGCTGCCGCCCCCGCCCGGGGCGGAGCTGGTGATCTACCTGCTGGCGCGGCCGGGCTGGCGCAGCCGCGAGGAGCTGCAAAAAGTGGTGCCCGACGTAGACGCCGCCGTGAGCGCGGTCCGCCAAAGCCGCTTCGCGCCCTACCTGGAAGAAGAGGCGGGCCGCTTCCAGTTGCGCGCGGGGAGCGACGTTCTCGATTACTGGCAGGACGCCTACCGCGACTGGGCCAAGACGACCGAGCGCTACGGCGAGCTGGCCGCGGGGTTCGCGAGCGCCATCCCCGAGTTTCAGGCCTGGCTCGAGGCCGAGCGGCGCGAGGTGCTGCACGCGCTCTGGGGCACCGCGGTGGGCAAGGCGAACGCCCTCCTCGACCAGGGGGCGCGCGACGCGGCGCTGGCGCTGGTGGCGGGGGCCGAGGCGGCCTACCCCCTGGAACCGGCCTCGGCCCTCGACCTCGCCGACTTCTACTGGCGCGCCCGCCGCCCCGCCGACACCGCGCGGGTCATCGAGGCCGTGCTGGAGGCCATCCCCGAGAAGTACCGAGACCGCGCCCGGCTGAACCTGGCCGCCGCCCGGCTGCGTGCCGGCGAGGTGGAGGAGGCGCTCGCCGAACTCAAGGCCCTGGAGGCCGAAGGGGGCGAGCTGGCCGTCTGGGCCGGGGTGCACCGCGGCAGCCACGCGGTGCTTGCGGGCGAGCCCGAGCTGGCGCTGCGCCTGGCGGAGGAGGCCTACGCCGCGGCCGAGGAGGCCACCGACGGCGAGCTGGCCATCGCCGCGCTGATGCTGAAGGGCGAGGCGCTCACCGCTCTGGGCCGCCCCAAGGAGGCCGCCCACGCCCTGGGCGAGGCCCTGGGCATCCACGAGGTGATGGGACGCAGCTTTTCCCCGGTGGCGCTCGCGCTGCTCGCCGAAGCCCACGCGGCCTGGGGCTACCCGGACAAGGCGCGCGAGCTGGCCGAGAAGGCGTTCAAGGAGGCCCGTGCCCAGCGCGATCCCTACGCTGCGAGCCGCGCCCTCTGGGCCCTCCACCGCGCCACCGGCGAGTCCGGTTACGCGGAGATGGCGCGCCGCGAGGCGGCCGAAGCGGGGCACGAGCCCTGGCGGAGGCGTCTGCAGGAGCTGGCCGGGACGTAAACGCAAACGCGAACGGTTACCGTTGCTAATAACCTATAAAACCGACCGGAATACTTGACATTAGCCGGGCGGCCCGTGTAGGGTTGCGGCATGAACGGTTCGCGCATCCTCCACGTGGCCTTGAGTTGGGCGGGGCTCTCGGGTGCGGCCCTGGCCCAGACGGCGGGCTGGGGCTGGGGGGCTCTCAGCGGAGCGACGATCGTGCTCCGGGAGGGGCTCGAGGCCGCGCTGGTGCTGGGCGCCGTACTCGTCTACCTGCGCGCTGCGGGGGCGGGGGCGCGCTTGATGCGGGGCCTCTGGGGCGGCGCCATGGCTGCGCTGCTCGCCAGCGGCGCGGCCTGGTGGGCCTCGAGCCTGCTGCTGGGAACGAGCGAGGCCGGCCGCGAGGTGCTCGAAGGCGTCACCGCCCTGCTGGCGGCGGGGGTGCTCTTCTTCGTGATCAACTGGCTCTTCCATCAGGCCTACGTCGTGGACTGGACCGACCGCATGCGGGCGCGGGCGCGCGCGGCCGTGGCCCGCGGCTCGGCGCTGGGGCTCGCGGTGCTGGGCTTCCTGGTTGTCTTCCGCGAGGGGTTCGAGACCGTCCTCTTCTACCGCGCGCTGCTCTTACAGGCGCCGGCCTCGGCCGCGGGGGCGGGGTTCGCCCTGGGTCTTTTGGCCATCGCGCTGGTCGTCGCCCTTCTCGTTCGCGGCGGCGGGCGTTTGCCGGTGCGGCGCGCCTTCCAGGTCTCGGGGTGGCTGTTGCTCGTTTTGGCCATCGGCTTCGTGGGCAACGGGGTGCACGAACTCCAGGAGGCCGGCTGGCTGCCCGAGACCGCCTGGTGGGCGGCCGCCTTCGATCACGCGGCTTTGAAGTGGGCGGGGCTGCGCGGCACCCTCGAGACCCTGGGCTCCCAGGCCGCCTACCTGCTGCTGCTCGCGGGCAGCTTCTTGCTGGCGCGCGCACGCGCGCGCTTGGAGGCCTAGCGGCGGCGGGGCTAGAATGGCCCCGTGACCCCGCTCGCCCGCGAGATCCAGCGCACCCTGCTCGCCGCCCTGCCCGACCCCGAAGCCGCGCCCCGGCCCGAGCTGGCCGCCTACGCGCGGCTCTTGCGCGACTACCCCGAGCGGGGCGGCAAGATGCTGCGCGGGCGCCTCGTCGTCCTCACCGCGCGCGCCTACGGCGACGACACCGCGGCGCTCGAGGTGGCCGCCGCGCTCGAGCTCTTCCAGAACTGGGTGCTGATCCACGACGACATCGAGGACGACTCCGACGAGCGCCGGGGCCGGCCGGCGCTGCACCGGCTCGTGCCCATGCCGCTCGCCCTCAACGCCGGCGACGCCCTGCACGCGGCGATGTGGCGCCTGCTCGCCGAGGCGGGGGCGCGCCGCAAGGTGCTGCTCGAGTTCGCCGACCTCGTCGAGACGACGGCGAGCGGTCAGCACCTCGACCTCAGCTGGACGCTCGAGGGCCGCTTCGACCTCACCCCGGACGACTACCTCGAGATGGTGCGGCGCAAGGCCGCCTACTACACCGCGGTGGCGCCGCTGCGGCTGGGGGCGCTGGCCGCGGGGGCGATGCCCGACCCCGTCTTCGCCAGCGCCGGGCTCGAGCTGGGCGTGGCCTTCCAGATCGTCGACGACGTGCTCAACCTCGAGGGCGACCCCGAGGCCTACGGCAAGGAGGCCGCCGGCGACCTCTGGGAGGGGAAGCGCACCCTGATCCTGCTCGACTGGCTGGCGGCCGCCGAACCCGACGAACGCGCCCGCGCCGAGGCGCTGCTGCGCAAGCCGCGGGCCGAGAAGGACATCGCCGAGGTGGCCTGGCTGCACGAGCGCCTGATCGCGTCGGGGGCGGTGGCGCGCGCCCGCGAGCGCGCACGGCGGATGGCCGAGCCCGCCCTGGCCGAGCTCGAGCAGGCCTTCGCCGCGCTGCCGGGGCAGGACGCCGCCCGCGAGGCGCTGGACCTGCTGGCCGCGCTGGTCTGGCGCGAGCGCTAGCGCCGCAAGCCGGGGCCGCCGTATCCTGGGGCCATGGCCAACCTGCACGACATCCCCATCGGCGACGGCGCACCCCAGACGGTGCACATGATCATCGAGGTGCCCCACGGTTCGGCGAACAAGTACGAGTTTGACGAGGAAACGGGCATGGTCAAGCTCGACCGCGTCCTCCCCGGGGCCCAGTTCTACCCGGGCGACTACGGCTTCATCCCCCAGACCCTCGCCGAGGACGGCGACC
>Ga0256832_1000057_pt1 | contig 66228 bp, 53 predicted proteins | sample 134614metaG_FD_190534 | JGI IMG/M metagenome (GOLD analysis project Ga0256832, IMG submission 190534) | Hydrothermal vent microbial communities from Lau Basin, Pacific Ocean - 134-614 | ecosystem: Environmental > Aquatic > Marine > Hydrothermal vents | place: Pacific Ocean: Lau Basin | collected...
CTCACGGGCTTTTCCCGATGATATAGCCGTATTAAGTATGAAATATTATGGCAATTAAAAAGAAAACACAAAGAAAGGCAATACTATACGCCTTGTTCGGTGGTTTTTTCGGACTGCACTGGTTTTACTTGGGTAAGACCATGATGGGCCTGGTATATATATTCTTATTTATTAAAATGTTTTATGTCTTTGGCATTCCATTGGTTCTCTTTTTATCCATCCTTAATGCTATTGGTTTTTACAATATGGATCCGGATAAATTTGATAGAAAGTACAACAAACACTGGTTGAGGAGGGAAAGAAGATACCGACGTAATAATCCCTATGAACATAGTTCCCGGGAGGAATCCCCGACGAAGAAAAGGGAAAAGAAGAAGAAAAAGACAAGAAGAACGCCCCAAAAACAACGATCCACGACTCGCGCCTTGAAAAAAACGCTGGCGCTCTATAACCAAATGGATCTAAAAGGGGCAGAAGAAGGCTTCATCAAAATACTGGAAATAAATCCAACGCACGCAGAAGCCGCTTATCACCTAGCGTGTATTTATTCGGTGTGGGAACAAAAAGAAAAAGCCTTTGAGTTTTTAGAAAGAGCTGTTAAAAATGGGTTAAAACAACCCGAACGAATAGCAAAAGAGGAAAAACTAGCGTTCTTACGAATACAAGACGAATATCAGGATTTTGTAGATATGGGATACCGGCTAACCATTCCAAAAAGTTTGCCTCCCGAGGAAGATAACTATCTAAAACAACTTATGCGGTTAAAACAGCTAAGAGAACAAGGAAGAATAAAAGAACAGATATACAGAAATGAAGTTGAAAAAATAAAAAAGCAATATGGAAATTCGGGATCTGATATCTAAGAACATCCAACCTGTAAAGTTGGATGATAAGCTGTCCAAAGCATTCGAAGCATTCGAAGTTTATCATGTCAATACACTTCCCGTGATTGACGAAAAGGGCAAATATATCGCTTTGCTACGCAAAAATATGTTGGACAATGATCCGGAGTTGTTAGTAAGTGATATAGTAGAAAAGTTTGTTACCGGAACCAGGGAAGCTATACGTGTTGATGAGCATTTTTACGAGATAATCAGCAAATATCATGCGTTAGAATCGACGATAGTACCCATCGTCGATAAAGACAATAAGTTATTAGGAGTCGTCTCCGGACAGAGATATATGGAAATGTTTTCCGCCAGTTTTTCATTTGTCGAGCCGGGAAGCATTCTCACACTTTTTATCCCCAAAACAGACTATAGTATGGCGGAAATCGCACAAATAGTCGAATCCGAAGGAGGAGCAATACTTTCCTCTATCATCCACTCGAGTGAAGACGATTCGGCTGTACATGTGACATTGAAGATTAATCTTAATAATCTATCTGCTATCGTGCAATCTTTCGAACGACACAAGTATAAAGTGATCGCCCGCTTTTCCGAACGCGATTACCAGGACGTATTGAAGAATCGTTTTGATGAGTTGATGAACTATCTCAATGTTTGATTCTCCTGTCATCCCCTCCAGAATCACAGGACTTCTTACCCTGTGGTGGATGGCGATAGGGGGATGTATGCCCTTTTTAAACGCGCAAATCCATCCGGAAGTTAAAGTGATTAGAAGGCTTGAAATGGTGGGCAATTATAAGACCAAACCCTGGATCATCCGGTATGAAATACCCTTCGAAGAAGGAGATACTCTGCTTTCTCAGAAATTTCCTACCCTTCTGAGCAAAGCAAAAAAGAATCTCATCAACACCCGTTTGTTTAGTTCTGTTCGCATCGATACGGTAAGCCGGCATGAAATGGTGGATGTTAAGGTGACGGTTAGAGAGCTGTGGTATCTCTATCCGGGATTGATTTTCGAATTGGCAGACCGCAATATCAACACTTGGTGGACCGATCAAAATCACAGCATCCAGCGCGTCAATATCGGAATGCAGTTGCTTTACGAAAATGCCTCCGGTCGCAATGACTATCTCAAATTTATCGCCCATACCGGATATACCAATAAAGTACAATTGACCTACGGTATTCCCCGGCTTAAACACTATAGAAAATGGGGTTTTGGCGTTGATTTATTTCGTCGAACCCAAAAGGAAATCGACTATTTGACTGTTGGTAACAAACAGGTCTATTATAAAGATGAAAAAGTGCTCCTCACCCGTCAAAGAATAGAGAATTATTTGACCTTCCGGCCCGATCAAAATCGGGTTTTTCGTCTCACTATGGGATTTCAATATAACAGGGTGGAGGATATCGTCATCGATGAGTTGAATGCCAACTATTTCAAGCCCCAAAAAAACAAGCAAAGATTTTTTATGTTGGAGACCTTTGGGAAGATCAACCATCTGGACCGGGAGATATACCCTACGGAGGGTATGGCTTTAGAAATGAGCCTGCGTAAAGAAGGCTTGGGAATTTATCACGACCTGAATGTTCTCAACATCAATCTACTATGGAAGGTATATCATACGCTTCCGGTGCACAATTGGAGTTTTGGTGCCGTCTCCCGTATCCAAAAACAATGGAGTCCGTCGGAGACCATCCCGTTTTACAATCGCTCTTTTATCGGGTATTCCGATGACCAATTGCGTGGATATGAGCTATACGTGATGGACGGACCCGAGTATTTTTATACCAAACCCCACTTGAAATACAAGTTTTTCGACCGCACATTGCAAGTTCACCACAGATCCGAATCCTTATTACGCGCTTTTAAGAAGATACCTATTGAAATGTATTTGATCTTCCAATTGGATGTGGGCCGGGTAGAGGGATATACCGATTTTCAAAACAATCTCAACGACCGTTGGTTATTTGGTGGAGGTCCCGCCCTGCACATCGTGACATTCAACCGGTACACGTACCGCTTGGAATACAGTTTTAACCAGTTGGGGGAGAGAGGGATATTTATTCATATCAATAGAAAGTATTAGGTCAGTGAAACAAAAGGAGCCGATAAAAACACCGGAAGATTTGGACCGGATGATAGAGCAGGAAGAGGCGCTGCTGGTGTATTTTTCCCATGCCGCTTGCAATGTGTGTAAGGTATTGAAACCCAAAGTCGCCACGATGCTGGAGGAGCATTTCCCAAAGGTGAGGATGCTATACATTGATACCGTCCAACAACCGGAGATCCCGGCACAAAAAGGGATATTTGCCGTACCGACGATGATTGTATATCTGGCGGGCCGGGAGTATTTCCGGTGGAGTCGGACGGTCAGTGTGGAGCAAATGCGAAAGGAGATACAACGACCGTATCAAATGATGTTTGCATGAGACCTATCGCTCCGGAATACAAGCGCTTATTGGACGCAGCTAAAAGCGAAAAGAGAACCATCCGAAAGGGTTTGAAACGTCTAAAACAACGTCCGCCCAAAGATTTGGACAAGGTGTTTTCGCGGGCGCACGAAGAAGTATTTGAAGAGGTGGATTGCCTCGAATGTGCCAATTGTTGTAAGACGACTTCCCCTATTTTCCGAGATAAAGACATCGACAGATTGAGTGTTCACCTGGGCCTAAGGCCTGCGGCGTTTATCGAGCGTTTTTTGCGTATGGATAGCGACTCGGACTATGTGTTGCTGCAATCTCCCTGTGCGTTTTTACAAGAAGACAACACATGCAGCGTCTATGAATACCGACCCAAAGCCTGTCGTGAGTACCCGCATACCGACCGGCGCAAAATGATACAAATCCTCGATCTGACCGCCAAAAACACCGAAATATGTCCGGCGGCATACCGAGTGGTGAAAGAGGTATTGGGTAGTATGAGGGGTTGACAAATGTCGGAAATGGACAGTATAAAATACTTACAGAAATGTTTAACGCTATTCAATAAAAGTAATAACCTTTGATAAGATTTGTAAAAACAAAAGAACCTCAAACAACATATAGTGCTCCGCGCAGAAAATAACCATACACATAATCTCGCTCTTTTCCTCTGACTCTTCGTTCCTCAAACAGTCACTATACTACGGCATAGCTTCTGTTTGTGCACCACGGCATAAGATATTATTACTTCGATAGTGATGAACCGTATTTCGTATCCGAAGTAGGTAAGAGTATTAACCGCTATTATAACATTTTATCTGCTTCATTATTCCCTCACCCTATACCAAACATAGGTGAAGGGTAGTCCTTCCTTATAGAAAAACAAAGCTCTTAACCCATAAAGACAATAAAGTTTCCCAAGATGCCGTAACTTTCCCCCGTAAAGGGGTAGGTAAAGACGATAATACCACTCATTTGCCGAATCATACTCCTCAAAATAAAATACCAAAGCAAACAGGTATATCTTGTATGTTGAATTATCAAACGCTATTCAAATCCTTACTATCGTGATATAAATAGTAAGATGGATTAATATAATCACTATACAACTAAAGAAGAAATGAATGTAATTTTTATCATAGGAATTTTTATTTCCGTTTTTCAATTTGTTTTATTGGCTAATAAAAAGTCAAAATCTTTACCTGATAAAATACTTGCAGTGTGGATGTTAGTTATAGGAATCCACTTAACAAGCTATTATTTGTCTTTGCTGGGATATTGGGTAAAGTATCCTCATCTGGTAGGCATAACCGCTCCTTTTCCGTTACTTTATGGTCCGATGTTGTATCTTTATACCTTGTATTCGTTAAAGAACACACAAAATTTACAAAAAAGGGATTACATTCATTTCGCTCCATTTATTTTAGCTTATTTATATTTATTCAGATTTTTCTTTTTTTACACTGCCGAACAAAAGAGATTGGTTGATAGTGGAGAAATGGATGATTTTAAAACGTTTTCTATTGCAATGGTCATTGCTTTTATGATTTCAGGCATATCCTATTCCATTTTAGCCTATGGACTCTTGAATAAATATAAACATCTGATTAACAACAACTTTTCATATACGGAAAATATCAACCTTAATTGGCTTAAATATTGTATTTGGGGTACCGGATTAATTTTTATAACTGTTGTTGTAATAGTGGTTCCACGAGATTTAATGGGTTTTCAATATAGATTTAATGCCGACTTAATTTTTTACGCAATGTTTATCATTGCCATTCTTACATTAGGATACTTTGGTATCCGGCATCAAAATTTGTTTACCGATAATATCGTGTTAGAAGAGGAAGTTCAATCCAAATCAGAATATCAAAAATCCGGATTGAAAGAGAATGATGCAATGGAGAAGCATAGAGCGCTTGTAAAACTGATGAAAGATGAAAAACCATATCTACAGTCCAAACTTACCTTACATGGTTTAGCTACTCTTTTGGAGACTTCACCAAATCATCTTTCGCAAATCATCAATCAATATGAAAAACAAAACTTCAATGACTTTGTGAACTCATACCGTATTCAAGAATTTATTGCACGTGCATCTACAAATGATCAATACAGTTTGCTGGCCCATGCACTCGATTCCGGATTTAACTCCAAATCAACCTTTAATAGTGTTTTTAAGAAACAAAAAGGATGCACTCCTTCCCAGTTCATCGCAAAACTAAAAAAATAGAATAGTTCAACATTTCATTTTTATTATTTTGCACTATCATATATATATGTGAATATCAGAACGATAAGTCATATATCTGGCAATACAACTACAGAATAAGTCCAATATTATAGGATGGAGCGATTCAGCTTGTCTCATTAGGTTTCTTTGCTCTAAAAACATTCTATTATGAGCGCAAAACTATACGACAAGCCATTATTATTCTATATCCTTTCTACTATTATTCCTTGGTTGTTTTGGTTTACGGCAGCATACTTTAGTTATTCATTGCCTGATAACAAAATATGGATTTCAAGTACTATTGGATTTATTGGTCTTTTATCCCCTTTTATTATAGCTGTAGTTATGATATCTGACAATGAAGCGCGGTATCAAGATTTTATTCACAGGTTCTTTAATATCCGGGGAATAAAACCCCGCTACATACTTATCACGTGCTTTTTGATGCTCGCCAGTATTCTTTTGGCTCAACTTATATCTTTGGCTTTTGGATATAGCGTTAATCAGTTTCACATTTCCGGTCATTATACCTTTACATCCGGGGTTTTTCCTGTTTGGTTTTTACTCATTATCGCCCCGTTGGTTGAAGAATTAGCCTGGCATTCTTATGGTACAGATACCTTGAGACAACGCTTCAGTTTATTCAAAACCTCATTGATTTTTGCATTATTCTGGGGCTTGTGGCATATTCCGCTATCATTTATTAAAGGCTATTATCATAGCAACTTAGTCCAATCGGGGGCGATATACTCCGCAAATTTTTTAGTAAGCCTGTTCCCATTTGTATTGATAATGAATTGGCTGTATTACAAATCAAATAGAAATATTATTATCCCTGTCATATTTCATATATCAGCGGGATATTTCAATGAGATATTTGACACTCATCCTATGAGTAAAGTAATACAAACAGGTTTATTACTCCTGTTTTCAATCTATATCATTACTAAGGATAAACCCTTCTTTTTCAAGTATAAAATCAAGTAACAATATGAAAAAGTTCATTATTACATTACAATGTATTGTGTGTTTTTCGGCCCTATCCTATGCGCAGACTCTTACACAAGGCATCACAGGAAAAGTTTTCGACAAAATGACCTTACAACCGATTATAGGCGCTAGTATTATCGTGTTGGATAGCAAACCTCTTAACGGGACCATTACCAACTTAGATGGTGAATTTACATTGGAAAAAGTACCTATCGGTAGACAAAGTATAAAAATAAGTATGTTGGGGTATGAAAGTGTTGTTAAAAACAATCTTTTAATTAGCTCCGGTAAAGAAGTGGTGTTAGAAATTGGGTTGCTTGAAAAAGTAACCGAAATGAATGAAGTAATTGTTATTGCCAACAAGAAAGACGAGCCGATTAATACTATGGCAACGGTAAGCAGCCGTCAATTTACAGTAGAAGAAACCCAACAATATGCCGGAGGACTCAATGATCCGGCTCGATTGGTTTCTTCTTTTGCTGGTGTGGCGACACCATCTATCACAAGCAATGGTATTTCTGTGAGAGGGAATAGCCCTTCCGGTCTGTTATGGAGAATTGAAGGAGTGGAAGTACCAAGTCCTAACCACTTTGCAAATCTTACCATCGCAGGAGCCGGCCTTCTAACTGTACTCAGCAGCCAAATGATGGGAAATAGTGATTTTTATACCGGAACATTTCCCGCCGAGTTTGGAAATGCATCCTCAGGAGTATTTGATATTAACCTAAGAAACGGAAATTCGTCGCGAAGGGAGTACACCATACAAGCAGGAATTATAGGGGTTGATTTCGCAACGGAAGGCCCCTTTAAAAAGGGAAAAAGAGCATCGTATTTATTTAATTATCGCTATTCGACAATGGCACTGATAAGTCCAATTTTACCAAGTGATGCCGGTGTATTAAAGTATCAGGATATGTCTTTCAAGATTAACATACCAACAAAAAAATCCGGGACCTTTTCGCTGTGGAATATTGCAGCTTATGACGGGATTAATCTTGAAGCGCTTGAAAAACAAGAGTGGGAGTCCGTATCCGATAAGGAGAATTCTCAAACATCACTCTATATGTTTGCTTCCGGACTTAATCATACAATACCCATAAGGTCAAAAGCATTTCTTAAAACCGCCATTTCCATCACGGGAAATGGCTTAAACCATAAAGCACAACGTCTTGATGACAACCTACTGGCGCATCCTCAATCAAAGATATTCAACAAAGATTACAAAGTCACACTTCAATCGAGTTTAAATACCTATTTTGGAAATAGGCATACAAATCGAACGGGCTTTTATATCAATCACTTGGGATATAACTTAGATATTAAACAAACCATATCAACTAACACCTTGCCGGTAAGTATTGTAAATGGAAAAGGAGAAACCGATTTATTACAATTTTATAGTCAATCAAAACTAGTATTGAATCAAAAAATGACACTTAATGCCGGGCTTCATTTTCTATATTTTAATCTAAATAAAGATATTTCATTAGAACCGAGATTTGCCTTAAAATATCAACTTAATGATAACAATAGTCTTGCAATAGCATACGGTTTACATAGTAGGATAGAGGCGTTACCTGTTTATTTTATTCAAAAACAAGGAGGGTTTCCAAATAAAGAGTTAAAATTGATGAAATCAAATCATTTTGTGTTGTCGTATAATTCAATGTTATCCGAGCATTTAAAATTAAGCATTGAGCCGTATTATCAGTATTTAACAAATGTGCCGGTATCTCCCACATCTTATATTTCTACGCTTAACATTGATAACGGGTTGTTTTTTAATGATGTTTTGATAAGTACCGGGACAGGTAGAAATATAGGGGTCGATTTCACCCTGGAACGATATTTAGGTAAAGGTCTATATTACATGCTTTCCGCCTCACTTTTTGATTCAAAATACACAGCAAATGATGGCATTGAAAGAAATACAAGATTTAACAAGAATTATGTTCTAAATGCTCTTATAGGGAAGGAATGGCAAATCGGAAAAAACAAGAACAATTTTTTCAGAGCCAATATGAGGTTAAATTATTTAGGAGGAAACAGGATAGAAGCATTAGACAATGAAAGTTCAATAATTCAACATAAGGTAATTTATGGGGAAACAAACGGACATCTTTCTTTTACGGATAAAAATCCGGATACCCCGATTGTTTCTTTTACGCTTTCTTACAGAAAGAACCTACACAAATACTCATCTGTGTGGTCTTTACAAGTATTAAATGCAAGCGTCACAAAAGAATTTTCTTACGATTATTACAACTTAAAAACCAATGAAGTAAACTCCAATTTTGATGGGATAATTGTTCCTAACTTGAGTTATAAAATCGAGTTTTAATCGACATATGAAACTTGTGCGTAATAAGAATACTGCATTTTGACGGATACACACAGCCCCCAAAGGCCATTTTACCTGTGATTTTGGCTATCCCTATACCAATCATAGGCGACAAGCTGTACTGTCTAATGAAAAAGTACAGATATTAACGGTATTAAACTATAAAATTATGCAGGAAGCGGTAACTTTCAACCATAAAAGGACCACAAGCACGATGTTTCGATTCATTTTGTTTCACTGGTTAAGGTTCAACCTGGGCCATACTCCACTCAGCAGAAGATGCTGAAAGGTACGGTTATAAGTAAGTTATCTTTCAGCTAATGAACAAATAGTATTGGATAAAATGAATATAGAACAAGGATTTAAATTTGAAACACCATTGGCTGTACATTCCGTCATATAAACCCTCCTTCTCCCTTATTCCTCCAATTGTTTTAAAACAAGTACCTTTGGCGGTTGTTATTAGTGAGGAGTAGATATTACCTCTTTTATCAATTCAATCCACCATTTCATGCTAACAAAAAACATAGAATCAGCCCTAAATAGCCAAATTGAATACGAAGCTTATGCTTCCTTCTTGTACTTGGCGATGGCTACCTGGTCAGATAGAGAAGGACTGAGCGGGTGTGCCGAGTTTTTGTACCGCCAATCGGAAGAAGAACGCGACCATATGATGCGTATGGTCCATTACATCAATGAGATGGGACATCACGCCATCATTCCGGGTATTAATCAGCCCCCGATCGAGTACGATTCGATCCAGTCTTTATTCCAACAAGTGTACGAAAGTGAGCTGAAGGTAACCGCTCAAATCAATGCCCTGATCGACCTGTGCTACAAAGAAGATGATCATATGACTCTCAACTTTATGCAGTGGTTTGTAAGCGAACAACGGGAGGAAGAAGCGATGGTGCGCACCATACTGGACAAAATAAAACTCGTAGGGACCGGACCCCAACATCTCTATTTTATCGATCAAGAATTGCAGCGGATTAACAAAGCGGTTCAATCCACCTCCAATAATCAAAATTAATTCAAAAAAACTATATCATGAGTCAGGAAGTAAGAAAATTAGAACCCTCCTCCCTTTGGAATCATTTTGCAGACTTAAATGCTGTACCACGCCCCTCCAAAAAAGAGGAACGGGTCATCGCATTTATGAAGTCGTTTGGAGAATCTTTGGGCCTAAAAACCATCGTTGATGAAATAGGCAATGTCATCATCTATAAACCGGGCACAGCAGGATATGAAGACCACACCCCTGTCATTCTCCAAGGGCACCTCGATATGGTGCACCAAAAGAACAACGATGTCAACTTTGACTTTGACAAGGAAGGGATCAAAATGTATATCGATGGCGACTGGGTAAAGGCAGAAGGAACCACCCTTGGGGCTGACAATGGAATTGGCGTAGCAGCCACCATGGCGCTCCTCAGTTCGAAGGACATCCCTCATCCTCCCTTGGAGGCACTCTTTACCATTGACGAAGAGACGGGGATGACCGGTGCTGCTGCATTGCAACCCGGATTGCTGGACGGCAAAATACTCTTGAACCTCGATTCGGAAGATGACTCTGAGATAACGATTGGCTGCGCGGGTGGGATTGACGTCACCGTCACCAAGCAATACCACGAAGAAATCGTCCGGGAGGGTCACACAGGACTGATAATAAAAGTTAAAGGCTTGACCGGAGGCCATTCCGGAATGGATATCCATCGAGGAAGAGGCAATGCCAATAAGCTGATGAACCGCCTGTTGTGGAATGCTGCCGATACCCATGATGTGCATATCCACCAAATCAACGGAGGCGGACTTCGCAACGCCATCCCACGAGAAAGCACTGCCCATGTTTGGGTAAAAGACGCTGATTTGGCACAGGTAAAAGCCGATATACAATCCGAAGCTCAGCTGATAATCAAAGAGTACACTACAACGGACCCTCATCTTGAAATTCTTGTGGAAGAGGGAAACTTCGGGACGGCTATCATGAACCGGGAGGATCAAACCGCATTGCTCAATGCTATTTATGCAGCACCCAATGGCATCTACCGTCTTTCGCCGGATGTGGAGGACTTGGTTCAGACTTCCAATAACCTCGCTCATGTTAGCGTTAAGTCCGGTCACATAAAAATCGACAATTTGACGAGAAGCGCAGTAGATTCGGAGAAATTGGACTTGGCACATGCCATTCAATCCTGCTTCCAATTGATGGGTGCCGAAGTTCGTTTGACCGGCAGCTATCCCGGATGGGCACCGGACCCACACGCCAAAATCAACACTGTTTTGGCGGATGCATTTGAGCGTCACTATGGCAAAAAACCGGCCATCCTGGCCTGTCATGCCGGACTCGAATGCGGCATCATCAAAAATGCCTACCCGGATGTGGATATGATATCATTTGGCCCAAATATCCGCGGGGCACACTCTCCGGACGAAAAAGTACAGATTTCCTCCGTGGCCAAGTTTTGGGAATTGTTGAAGAAGGTACTGAAGGATTTGTAAATGAAAAGGGGTAAAATCCTATCATTTTAGCTCAAAGAAGCACCAATGCCTTCTGACCCTCTATCCGTCATTTACTACGAAATCGTACCTTCTCCGGTGCTTGCACACTTCGTTCAATCCTTTTGGTATTATGAAAATAAAGGGTTAGAAGAGCGCTCTTATGCAATCCTTCCGGATGGATGCTTTGATCTGTTATTCTTCGGTCCGGAAAAACGACTCTTGACAGGTATCTGGGAGAAGCGGATAGATAGAACCATAGCTGCCGGAACAGTGATTCGCGCCATTCGATTCAAGCCCCCGGCGGCAGAGTATTTGTCTATTGGGCCTATCGCCCAATTGTTGAACAAGAACAGTCAGGCACCTAATCACACCTTGGTTGATTGGATACCCTATCCAAAGGACGATTTCAAGAATTGGGTCCATCAAAGCGAAAGGCAACTGCAGGGGCTATTGAAAGACAAGGCATCGTTTGATCCGAGAAAAATCAACACGTTTGCTATCCTTTTCGATAGAAATGGTGACATCCCGGTCCGGGAACTTTCGGAACGCGTCTTTTGGAGCAGCCGGCAGATGAACCGCTACTTCAGAAAGATGTTTGGACTGACTGTCAAATCCTACTCCAATATCCTGCGATTTTATGCCGCCTTCCGCGGTCTAAAAGAGAATAAAGCATTGTTTCCTTCTTACTACTACGATCGTTCTCATTTCAATAAAGAGGTTAAAAAATACAGTAAAGGGACCCCCGGAGAGCTCCGGAAAAATGAAAACGACCGATTTTTACAAATTTCGACCCGAAGTCCGGAGTAACTTTGCCGTCGAATACGATTTGTAATCTTGCCCAGCCGGAAAAATCATCCGGATGCCGGCAGGTAGTATAATTTTTAATCATCATTAATACGATACCAATGAAATTGAATAACATTAGAATCCTTGTCAATGACTTTGCCAAGAGTTATGATTTCTACCATCAGACCCTCGGGCTGAAATGTACCTTCGGAGACCGCTCTACCAATTTTGCCAGCTTCGATGCCGGGCTTCCTTCGGGAATTGCCATTTTTAAAGCGGACTTAATGACCGCTGCTTTGGGAGAAAAACCGGGGGTTTCGCCCAAAAAGGGAGATGCCGTTGTACTCGTTTTGGAAGTAGAGGAAGTGGATAAAACCTATGAAAATCTCCAATCAAAAGTCCGTTTTCTGACTCCGCCGCGCAATATGGGTGCCTGGGGTATCCGGGTAGCGCATTTGAGAGACCCCGAGGGCAACTTAATCGAACTCTTTTCCGCGATAAAGTAGAAGGTGTATGATTGGTGCCCTGTAGAGTAGTTTAATGCAACACAAGATGGATTCCTGGTGTTCCGGGAATTGAGTTCATGCCGTATTATGCGCAACTATTTTTTGCTGCATCAAGGCGATTCAATAGAGGTAATGCCGTTAGAATAGCCCACGGTTTTAACCGTGGGTTTTAGGGTACAAGACTATCTTTGTAATGGTTTTAACCATTTATCGAGCCTCTCTCACAGGAGGAGGCGCAAGAGTCAGAGGAAGATAGAAGACGCAATGCATTGCGTCTGTACACTCTATACTGTATTTATTTTGTTCCTGACGCACTACCTTACCCCTCTTTCGACCAATTTTCTGGATTTTCGTATGCGCACAGAGACGACTTTGTATTCGGGACACATGGTTTCTTTGTCTGCCACATCTCCCGTGATGTTATTGATCATGATATCCGGAAAGTGAAAGGTCGAACTAAGGACGCCGGGGTTGACATCTGTAGTGATGTGTGCCTTGATATCCACTTTACCTCTGGGTGACTCCACACACACGAAAGCCCCGTCTTTGATACCATTCTTGGCGGCATCTTCCGGATGGATCAATAGCAAATCCTCACCAACAATCTGCTCGTTACCGGTGCGGCGCGTCATGGCCCCGCAGTTGTAGTGTTCGAGCACACGGTTGGTCGTCAGGATATAAGGAAACTTTTCGGCGTGGGTGGTGACTTCCGGCGAATCCTCATAATCGTGATACAACAACCGGCCCAAACCCCGTTTAAACTCGGTAGAGTGAAGGATTTTGGTATCTGTTCCATCCTCAGCAACCGGCCATTGCAGGCCATTGGTCGATAGTCTTTCCCAGGTGACCCCGGCGAAGAAGGGCACAATCCGGCTAATCTCCTCCAGCATAACATCCGCGCGATAGGGGCCGGGCTGTTGGTAGCCCATTTTATTCATCATATCGATGATAATCTGGCCATCTGCTTTGGCCTCCCCTACGGGTTCTACCACTTTATTGACCCGCTGGATACGGCGCTCCCCATTGGTGAATGTCCCTTCTTTTTCGAGGAAAGAAGCCCCGGGAAGAATCACATCTGCGTACCGGGCGGTTTCCGTCATGAAGAGCTCCTGTACAATCAACAGGTCGAGTTTTTCCAATGAGCGGATAATGTGTTGGGTGTTGGGGTCCGTTTGGACGACATCCTCCCCGATAATCCACATGGCCTTGAGTCGTTCATCAAAGGCCGCATCTATCATCTCCGGAATTTTTAGCCCCACATGTTGCGGAACCGGTACGCCATAAAACTGATGGTACTTTTGCTGTATTTCCGGATGGGTTACATCCAGATATCCGGCGCCTTGGTGGGGTTGAACCCCCATATCTGCCGCACCTTGTACATTGTTTTGTCCACGGAGGGGATTGACCCCTGCTCCACGTTTGCCGATATTGCCGGTCAACATAGCCAAGTCAGCTATTTGCATAACGCCGTAGCTCCCTTGATAATGCTCCGTGACTCCAAGCCCGTGAAAAGACATGGCAGCATCCGCCGTCGCATAGCATTTTGCCGCCTCGCGTACGAGCGCTTGGGGTACTCCGGTCACTCGCTCCATTTCGTCCACATCAAGCTGTTTGAGTTGCTCTACAAACATTTCATACCCTTCACATCTACGCTGCAAAAAGTCCATATCCGCCCACCCTTCGGTGATGATAAAATACATCATCATATTCATCAGAGCGACATTGGTACCGGGACGAAGTTGCAAGTGATACGTCGCGTATTTTGCAAGCGTAGTGCTTCTCGGATCAATTACGATCGAAGGCACCCCCTTCATCATTCGCTGCTTAATCTTGGCGCCGGTCACGGGATGCGCTTCCACCGGATTGGCTCCGACCACCAGAATACAAGATGTATCTTCCAAGTCTGCCACGGAATTGGTAGCAGCTCCGGTGCCGAAGGTCTGTTGCATTGCATAGGCTGTAGGCGCGTGACACACCCGTGCACATCCGTCGATATTATTGGTTCCCACCACAGCCCGCATAAACTTCTGCATGAGATAATTCTCTTCATTGGTACAGCGCGATGAGGACACCCCACCGATGGCATCGGGCCCATATGTTGCCTTAATGTATTGTAGTTTTTCTGCTATGAAATCGTAGGCTTCTTCCCAGGAAACACGCTGAAAGACGCCATTCTTTTTTATCAATGGATGACGAATTCGATCCGGGTGATTGTAGAAAGAGAAAGCATATCGCCCTTTGAGGCAAGTGTGTCCTGCATTTACTTCGGCATCATAAGGGGCCCGGATGCTTAAGATGGTATTGTCCTGTGTATGTACTTCAAGATTGCATCCCACACCGCAATACGTACAAATGGTCCGGGTGACTTCCCCTCTGTTGGCAATGGATTTCGATTGAAATACATCGGAAATGGCAGATGTAGGACAAGCCTGTGCACAAGCTCCACACGAGACACAATCCGAGTCAAAAAACGATTGGTCCATCCCCTTGATAATCTGTGTATCAAACCCTCTACCCTTTGCGCTGAGTACAAATTGACCCTGGATCTCGTCGCAAGCACGCACACAACGGTAACACAAGATGCATTTGGACAAATCAGAAGTCATATAAGGATGGCTCAAGTCCTTCTCTAAATGACTATGGGTTTTACCTTCGGGATAGCGCACTTCTGTAATACCTGTTTTAGCCGCCACCGTCTGCAATTCGCAGTTGCCATTGACCTCACAAACCAAGCATTCCAGAGGATGATCCGTCAGGACAAGCTCGATAATATTCTTGCGCAATTTGCGGATTTTGCCGGAATGCGTCGTAATATGTTGCCCTCTGCTGACCAATGTGTGACAGGAAGCCACCACACGACCGGGCGCATCGGGAGCATTGGCCACTTCCACACTACAAACCCTGCAGGCGCCATACGTCTCCAGCCCGGGAGCATCACATAGGGTAGGTATGAAATCGTCGACTCCCGTGACGCGCTTGGCAAATTCCAAAATGGTTTCCCCCTCTACAAATGCATGAGGCTGATTATTGATATAAGCTATATTGGGATTTTGAGTCATAACGCAAATCGATTTGAATAAAAGTTATTGTGCCACACCAACGAAGTATCACTTCATAAAAACATACTATTGATCTGTTAGGGTAAAGGTACGAATAGTTTCTTATTTCCCGGGTAACTGCGGATAATGGGGTGTATGACAAACTGCACATTTTTACAACCTCACCCCCATCCCTACCGCCACGGCGGCACAGGCTATACTACTAAGATACTGCAAGAAAGCTCTTCAAAATTAGAAATAAAAAAGGACGAATATATTTGCGTGGGGCACTGGGGTCGGAGGTCAAAAGACCAAACCGGGACCAATTCTATTAAATGGATGTTTTACCCTGGGAAGAGAGAAGATCTGTGCAGTTCTTTTCTGGAAATAACATATCGTGTAATACACCCCCAAGTTTTTATACACACGAAGTTCTAACAATTTTCTGCATCTTTGCACCTTAAAATACATATATGTTTATCGACACGCATACGCATTTGGATGCCGGTCAATTTAGTGGTGATATCGACAACGTAATCCAAGAGGCCCTCGATGCAAAAGTCCGCATCATGATGATGCCCAACGTTGACGAGACGACGGTAGAAGGAATGATGGCGATCCACGAGACATGGCCTGACCACTGTTTACCGATGATTGGGATTCATCCCACCTCGGTGAAGAAAAACTACCAAGCCCAACTCGATTTTGTGCGAGATGAAGCGGCTACCGGGAAGTATTATGCCATTGGAGAGATAGGAATCGATTTGTATTGGGATACCTCTCTACGAAAAGAGCAAGAGCACTGTTTTAGAGAACAAATTGCCCTGGCCGGGGCGTTGGGTTTGCCCATTAATATCCATTCGAGAGAGAGCATTGACTTGTGCATTGGACACGTGGAGGAAATGAAGTCTATTTTTCCTAATCTCACCGGTATTTTTCATTGTTTTACGGGAAGTCTCGAGCAAGCCCGTCGCATCCGGAGAATCGATGGTTTTTTGATGGGAATCGGCGGGGTTATCACGTTTAAGAACTCCAATCTCAGGGAGGTGATTCGTCAAGTTCCCATCGAAGCACTCGTCTTGGAAACCGACGCACCTTACCTCACCCCACATCCGTACAGAGGAAAGCGCAATGCCCCGGGTTATATCCCGTTAATCGCAGCAGAAATTGCCAAGAGTCACAATGTCTCCATCGAAAAAGTGGAGGAAATTACTACTTACAATGCCATAAATCTCTACCAAATTCCCAAAGAATTATTACCGGAATAATGAATCAAATCAAGCGTTATTAGTATGCGGGTTATGCCATTTGTTAATACGGCCAAAAGTGTATTTTTTCATTCTCTCTACTATGATTACCTTTGAGGAACCAAATATGACAATTTTATGCCAAAAAAAGTACTGATAACAGGAGGAGCCGGGTTTATCGGGTCGCATTTATGTGACCGTTTTATAGCTGAAGGATATGATGTTGTCGCCATGGACAACCTGTTGACCGGGAGTTTGTCCAATATCGAACATTTGTTCGGCCACCCCTCTTTCACCTTTTACCACCACGATGTCAGTACTTTTGTACATGTGCCGGGCAACTTGGATTATATTCTTCATTTTGCATCTCCGGCCAGCCCCATCGATTATCTCAAGATGCCGATTCAAACCCTGAAAGTGGGGTCTTTAGGTACACACAACTTATTGGGTCTTGCAAAATCCAAAAATGCACGGATACTTATCGCTTCTACCTCAGAAGTTTACGGCGATCCACAAGTGCATCCCCAAAAGGAGACGTATTGGGGGCATGTCAATCCGATAGGCCCCAGAGGAGTATATGACGAAGCTAAGCGATTTCAAGAAGCTATAACGATGGCTTATCACACCTATCACGGGTTGGAAGTGCGCATCGTTCGGATATTCAATACCTATGGCCCCAAGATGCGATTGGATGATGGACGGGCGCTACCGACATTCATGAGCCAGGCATTGAGAGGAGAGGATATCACGATCTTTGGGGACGGGAGTCAGACGAGGTCATTTTGTTATGTAGATGATTTGGTGGAAGGGATTTACCGGCTATTGTTGAGTGACTATTCTCTGCCGGTCAATATAGGCAATCCGGACGAAATCACCATCAAGGCCTTTGCAGAAGAACTTGTCGAGTTGACCAAGACAGGTTCCAAAATCGTATATCGACCACTTCCGAAAGATGATCCACAGCGCCGGAGGCCCGATATTACTCGAGCGCGGGAGGTTTTGGGATGGAGTCCGAAAGTATCCAGGTCAGAAGGACTCAAGAAGACACTTACCTATTTTAAGCGGGCTGTGGGTGTAGATTAACCTGCTTCAATTCATTTAAAATAATATATGAGCAAGAGAAAAATATTAATAACAGGAGGAGCCGGATTTATAGGTAGCCATTTGGTAAGGAGAATGGTATTGAGGTATGAGGATTATGAAATATACAACCTGGACAACCTCACGTACGCGGGCAATCTCGAAAATCTGAGGGACATCGAATCCAAGGCCAATTACCATTTCATAAAAGCGGATATCAACGACTTCGAAGTGGTTAAAGCGCTCTTCGATCGATACCGGTTTGACGGAGTTATTCACTTGGCTGCAGAATCGCATGTGGATCGCTCCATAGAGGATCCTTTGGCATTTGTGCATACCAATGTCTTGGGGACCATGCATTTGCTTTACGCTGCCCGGCAAACGTGGAAGGACGATTATACCGGTAAGCGGTTTTATCAAGTGTCAACAGATGAGGTATATGGTAGTTTGGGAGATACGGGCTTATTCCGGGAAGATACCGCCTACGATCCCCGTTCTCCATATTCCGCCTCAAAAGCCTCCGCAGATCACTTTGTCCGGGCGTATTTTCATACCTATGGCATGCCCGTACTCATCAGCAATTGCTCCAATAATTACGGCCCTTATCAATTTCCCGAAAAACTCATTCCCTTGGTCATCAATAATATTTTACACCGCAGGACCATCCCCGTGTATGGCGATGGGTCCAATGTCCGCGACTGGCTTTGGGTAGAAGATCATGCGGAGGCCATCGATGTTCTGTTTCACAATGGAATAGAAGGGGAAACCTATAACATCGGGGGGAATAACGAAATGCAAAACATAGAACTGGTGCATCTACTGTGCGATATTACCGATGAGATGCTGGGAAGGCCGGTGGGAGACAGCAGGGCCTTAATCACCTTTGTCAAAGATCGTCCGGGACACGACCGGCGTTATGCCATCGACGCATCCAAAATAAAAGATACTATGGGATGGGAACCCGGCACGACACCCGAAGTGGGTTTCAGAAAGACCGTTCGTTGGTACTTGGACAATGATTCGTGGTTGGATGCCGTTACTTCCGGCGAGTATTTAAAATATTATGAAAAACATTATCATGCACGTTAGCCATCTAATCCATTATTTTACCGGAATTTTTATTTTGGTCCTCTCCATGGGTTTTGGACGCCCTGCGGTCGCTCAAACCATTGATGAGGATTTGATTCGCAAAGAGCTCAAAGGTAGAAATATAGACGAAGGAGAACTCACCTCCAGGCTGGAGGAAAAGGGCATCGACACCCAAAGCCTCTCCGAAAAAACTCCGGAGGAACTGCTCGAACTCAAAGGGGTGGTAGAGGAGACTATCAAGGAGATGGAAGCTGAAAATGAAGGGCAACACACTTCGGCAGAGGAGCATCCTATGATACAGCAGGATTCGATTCCTCCCGCTCCCAAAGATGCTGTCCCATTAACTCCGGCTGTCACAACACCCGGCAAAGACAAACAAAAAGACGAAATTCCCATCTATGGAAAGTCGGTTTTTGAAGGGAGTATTCCGCTTTTCGAACGAACGGATGACGCCAATGTGCCCCCTTCTTATATACTAGGTGCAGGGGATAAATTGACCGTTTCGATTTGGGGGATAGCTCAATATAATAGCTCTTTTGAAATCAACCACCAGGGTTATATCCAGCCCGAACGAATGCCGAGAATTTATCTCAAAGGGTTGACTTTAGACCAAGCCAAAGAAATCCTTCGGGGAAAGTTTAAAAAGTACTATCCTTTCAATAAAAATGAATTTGAGACCTCTCTGAATCACATTCGTTCAATTACCGTCCACATATATGGTGAAGTCAACCGGCCGGGTGGTTTTAATATCCCGGCCACCAATACCGCCCTTAACGCCATTGTAGCGGCAGGAGGACCTTCTAAGCTGGGAAGCATCCGTAAGATTACCCTACTAAGGGGCAAAACCAAGACGATGATTGATGTATACCGGTGGCTCGAAGACCCCTCCTATGCCGAAAAGCTCTATTTGAGAGAGAATGATATTTTGCTGGTCCCCGTTGCCGACAGGATTGTACGAATCACAGGGGCTGTTTATCGCCCTATGAGGTATGAAATGGTAGATGGAGAGCATCTATCAGACCTTCTTTCTTACGCCGGGGGCCTGCGCCCGGATGCATACCGCGAAAATATCAATATTATCAGGTATGAGGATGGCAAAAAGCGCATAAAAAGTATTCCCTGGAGCAAGTTTCAGCGACAGCATAAAGAGGTCTTGTTATTGCCTGGTGATATCGTTGAGGTGCGCTCCATAAACCTGGAAAATCGCGACCTCGTAGAGGTGGAAGGTGCAGTCCAATACCCCGGAAATTATGCATGGACTCCGACCACCAAATTAATGGATATCCTTCCGAAAGCCCGGTTGTCTAAAAGTGCTAAAATGGATTTGGCATATGTCATCCGAACCTTGCCGGACAGCTCTTATGAAATGATCAAAATAAATTTGAACAAGGCAATGACGGATCCGCAGTCAAACGATAATATTACTCTTCAAGCTAAAGATAAAATTCAAATACTGGATCTGACCAAATTGACTCCCGAACAAACCATAGAAGTAAGCGGTGCCGTCTACAAACCGGGGATATTGCCGTATGACAAAACGAAGAGTATGCGTGTCTCTGACGCCATCCTTCTTTCGGACGGATTGAAAGACGATGCGTTTCAATGGGCTTTCATCCTGCGAAAGGACCCAAAAAATATCAATAATACATCCTCCATTCGAATCAACTTGATTCAAGCAATGCAAAACCCCGGAGGTCCGGAAAACATAAACTTGAAGCCTTTTGACCACATAGTGGTAGAGTCCCAAAAGAAGTATCAATCGATGAAATATTATTCCTTGGATGGTGCTGTAAAAACACCTGGAAAGTATTTGTATCATGAAGGGATGACCATTCAAGATGCTGTATTGGTCGCCGGTGGATTGACCCCGGATGCGGACGATTCTAAAATCGATATCTTTCGAGTATCAACGGGTAAAAACGGGTCAACAACACGTGCCATTACCACCTCTTTAATGGGAGGGAAGCAGCAATCCGGCACTATAATGCCGGACGACCGAATCGTCATACGACGCCTTCCCAACTATCAGAAGCAACGCATGGTTTATGTCGCCGGAGAAGTCAAATACCCGGGATATTACGCCCTTACCCAACCCAATGAAAGATTGGCCTCCCTAATAGAAAAGGCCGGAGGATTAACTCCGGCTGCATTCCCGGAGGGAGCACAACTGTACCGAAAAAAAGACAGTCTGGGTTTTGTGGTGGTAAGACTCAATGAAGCCCTCCAACGCAAGCGGTCAAGACATAATATTGTCTTGTCAGAAGGAGACCAAATTACCATACCAAAACTCAAAGATTTGGTCACCATCACCGGAGCTACTAATGCTTCCGAATTGTATTTCGGGGGGAATGAAAAGAAGGAATCCAAGGTTTCTGTTCCTTACATAAAAGGAAAAAATGCCAAGTACTACATCGACGCTTATGCAGCAGGGATTGCCAAATCAGGAGATCGAAACAAAATTACTGTCATTCACCCCAACGGCCGGGTAGAGCACACCAAAAACTATTTGTTTTTCCACAGGTATCCCAAAGTACGCAATGGCTCTGTCATCCATGTCGGGCGCAAAGTTGCCAAGAAAAAACACGGGAAAAAAGAAACGAAAAAGTTTGATTGGGAAAAAGTCGCGGACAATACTTTGCGACAAGTGACTACCATCCTCTCATTGGTGATTCTGGCAAAATCCGCATCGTCTCTATAGATGACCGGAAGAGCCTGTTTTATGATGCCATGACGAGCTCAAATGGAAGGAAAAAGTCCCTTTGATTTATTCTAGCAGGGTTTATACCTGAGGGTCGGTGATTTACCACAAAATGTGTGTATTACAAAGTGCACTACCCCAAGATATGGGTTTGCAGCTTCCCGGTCAGGATCCTCTATCAAGCGGGAAGAACCCCGCCCCCTGAGCTGACCGGGGAGCGTTATCACGAATCCCGTCCGAACAACCTCAACCCCTAACCCTTCCGGTATCACTACTTTTTTCGCTTCTGGGAGCCCTTCTCCCTCATCATGGTACATAATACGGAATGGGTTATGAGGGAGAGGTTGGGTGAAGGAGTACACCCGTATACTTGTAAATCCCGTCTAAACAAACTCACCATACACTATCTACACTATTCGTTCCTTTTGTTATATTTGTAGTCGCAATTGTAGCCAGGCCTTCAGTATTATCCATCTATGCTTAAAATAACCAACACATTAGTAAAGCCTTATCTTAAGTATAAATACAAAAAGCTCCGTTATACTTCTGATCATTCGTTGGTCACTCAACACAGTCAATTTAGCTATCTGATATCTCAACTTGCCGAGACTTCCTTTGGGCAAAAATACGGTGTAAAGGAGGATACGGATATGAAATCGTTTGCTCAACGGGTTCCCCTACATCACTATGATGATCTCAAACCTCATATTCAGCGTATGATGGATGGCGATGCAAATGTGCTCTGGCCGGGGAGGATAACCATGTTTTCGAAATCTTCCGGGACTACGAGCGACAAGAGTAAATTTATACCGGTAAGCAGTGAGAATCTCTACGGCAACCACATCAAAGGGGCATGGGATACGCTTAGTATTCTCTACAACAACTATCCCGATGTCCGTATTTTTGCCGGAAAGAATTTGATTATTCCGGGTTCCGTCCAACCCTATCCCACTAATCCGGACGTTATTGTCGGTGATATTTCGGCCTTGATGACCTATCATATGCCTATGATCGGACGCCCCTTCTTTACACCGGATATTGAGACGGCATTGATGGAAGACTTCGAAGCTAAAATCAATCTCATGGCTTCCAAATTGTTGGATGAGCCGATTGTCATGATCGGAGGAGTGCCCACTTGGAATGTTGTACTATTCCGGAAGATTCTCAAACTCACCGGGAAGAGTAATTTGCTGGAGGTGTGGCCGGATTTGCAAGCCTATATCCACGGTGGAGTGGGTTTTGCCCCTTACCGGCAGCAATTCGAGCGATTTATTCCGAAGGATGATTTTATTTATCAAGAAGTGTACAATGCCTCCGAAGGTTATTTTGCCACCCAAGATCAAGCCGGTGATGCCGGGTTGTTATTGCTTGTAAATAATGGCATTTACTTCGAATTTATTCCTATCGAACAATTGGAAAAGGACCATCCCGCGGCCATACCTTTGGAGCAGGTCGAAAAAAACAATACTTACGCCATAGTCATAAGTACAAATGGAGGTCTCTGGAGATATATCGTAGGGGATTTGGTCAAATTTGTATCTGTTCATCCATACAGAATTGTAATAGAGGGTCGCACGGCTCAGTTTATCAACGTATTTGGAGAAGAGGTGATGGTCGCCAATACAGACAAGGCCATTGCTGACACTTGCCGGCAGACCCAGGCCAGAATATCCAATTACAGCGTCGCCCCCATTTATTTTGAGCCTGGGCAGAAAGGAGGACATCAGTGGTTGGTCGAATTTGAAGTAGAACCGGAGAGTATCGATGATTTTGCACTAAAACTCGATCAAAATTTAAGGAAAATCAATTCTGATTACGATGCCAAAAGGTATAAGGATATGGCCCTTCAACCCTTACAACTCAAAGCGATCCCGCCCGGAACCTTTGTTCGCTGGTTAAAACACCGGGGAAAACTCGGCGCTCAGGCCAAAGTTCCCCGTCTATCCAATGACCGGAAGATCATGGAAAGCATTTTAAAGTTTGTAGAGTATAATGAATAGGAATCTTGAAACTTGGGCTGCGATTCATCAAATTTTTGATGAGCATCTTCCCGCTACCCCACCGGAAGCAGAGGAAGAGATGATGGCTCTCATTACCCATCGAGTCTCCGAATTAATGCGCTCTGATATGGGTTTGCTACTGTCTCATCTTTACCGGTTGGATGTGGACGAGAGAAAGGTGGACGCTGTGCTTTCCAATCCAAGTTCTTCTGAGTCGGTGGAACGCGATATTGCACTACTCATATGGGAACGTCAAAAGAAGCGCATTCAAACCAAGGCCCTTTTCAAACGTATTGCTTCTCAGGATATTCCCGATGATTACAAATGGTAACTCCAAATGCTACACACGGAAGGAATCGTACTTAGGACGGTAAAATACGGGGAAACCAGTTTAATTGCAGAGGTACTCACCCTCGAAAAAGGCCTGCAGAGTTTTATTATTGGAGGTGTCCGCACGGCCAGGGGGGGAAGAAAAAAAAGCATTTCACAGCTGATGTCTATTATTGATATTGTCAGTTATTACAGTGAGCACAAAACATTACACCGCGTAAAAGAAGTAGGATACCACTATCTCTACCGCCACCTTCCCTTCGATTTGGTCAAGAGATCCGTCGGATTGTTCTTACTTGAAATGGTCCGAAATACCATCATAGGGTCGGAATATGAGCCCGGTATGTACCATTTCATAAAAAAGCAATATATCTATTTGGATATGCAGGAAAAGGTCCCCGCGACTTTTCCCTTGGTATTTATGCTGGATTTTACCCGGTATTTGGGATTTTACCCGGGACCGTACCATGGGCAAGACGATTACTTTGACCTGAGAAACGGCATCTTTACTTCCTCCGTACCGGATCATGTGGAATATGTATTGCCCCCAACTGCTGAAGCGTTGGATAAATTGAGAACCATCGATCCAAGCACGCCCAATCCATACTTCAATCGACAAGTCCGGGATGATTTGCTCACCTTGTTATTGGATTATTACGCCATTCAGATCGACCATTTCAAAATGCCGGTGTCCTTGAGTATATTGAAAGAGTTACTGCATGGACCGGATCGATCTTAGCATTAGATTCTTTGGTGAGGCCATTATCCCAATAAATACTTCCTGTTTCCAAAAAATTTTACTTCGCTCTGTAGATTATTAATCGTTATGAAATACCCATCTTTGCGCTGTAAAACAATGTACCCCCCGGTAGTGCTACATATGGGATGCCTCTCATAATACGGTGCCGGGTTAGTTACAAAAAATAGAGGGTATGCAGGAGGTATCATATGACAGAAAGATAAAGTACGACAGGAGTGGTCTGAGTGACGCTTTGCTCCTCGAGTTGTACTACAAGATGCTCACCCCACGCCTTATCGAAGAGCGGATGCTGTTGGAGTTGAGAAGTGGGACGGTGAGCAAATGGTTTAGCGGCATTGGTCAGGAGGCCATTGCTGTGGGAAGCACCATGGCGATGCTACCGGATGAGCACATATTCACCATGCACCGCAATCTCGGGGTTTTCACCACACGGAATGTTCCCCTCTTGCGTTTATTTGCCCAGTGGCAAGGAAAAGAGGAGGGATTTACACAGGGGAGGGACCGTTCCTTTCATTTCGGGGCGCCGGAGTATCATATAATAGGGATGATTTCGCATTTGGGGGCGCAGCTCTCGGTAGCGGACGGAGTGGGATTGGCCTATAAACTGCGGCAAAACCAAAAGGCGACACTGGCATTTACCGGAGAAGGGGGAACGAGTGAGGGGGAGTTTCACGAAGCCTTGAATACCGCAGCAGTCTGGGAGCTACCGGTCATCTTTTTGGTCGAAAACAATGGATATGGGCTTTCGACTCCTTCTTCCGACCAATTCAAATGTGTGGATATTGCCGACAAGGGCCAAGGCTATGGTATGAAAAGTACAACCATCGATGGCAATAACATCCTGGAAGTCTATAAAACGGTCCGTTCGCTGGCAGAAGAGGCACGTCACCAATCTACTCCGGTACTGCTCGAATGCAAGACCTTCAGAAGGAGAGGACACGAAGAGGCTTCCGGGGTAAAATACGTTCCCAAAGAACTCATCGCCCATTGGGAAGCGCGCGACCCCATAGCCAATTATGAAGCCTTCTTGATAGAGGAAGGCCTTTTGGATCCTCAGGAAGCGGAGGCGCACAAAGCCCGTATGAAAAACGAGATTAAGGATGCCTGGAAAGAGGCCGGCGCCCTTCCCCCACTGGAGAGCAGCCGGCAGAAAGAGCTGAATGAGGTCTTCCAGGCCAACCATTTCATACCCCATCCCCCCTCGTCTTCACAAAGAGAAATGCGGTTTGTAGAGGCGATTAAGGATGGATTGGACGCCTCGATGCAACGATATGACAACCTCATCCTGATGGGGCAAGATATTGCAGAGTACGGTGGAGTATTTAAGGTGACGGAGGGATTTGTAGAGCGATATGGCAAGGACAGAGTCCGCAATACGCCGCTTTGTGAAAGTGCCATCCTGGGTGCTGCATTGGGTCTTTCTATTGAAGGGTTTAAATCCATGGTCGAAATGCAATTTGCAGATTTCGTCACGGTCGGATTTAACCAAATCGTAAATAACCTCGCCAAGGTACATTACCGATGGGGCCAACCTGCAGATGTCGTCGTGCGTATGCCCTCCGGTGGCGGTATGAGTGCAGGACCGTTCCACAGCCAGACCAATGAGGCTTGGTTTGCCAATGTCTCAGGGTTAAAACTGGTGTATCCCTCCACACCGGAAGACGCCAAAGGACTGCTCATAACAGCTATCGAAGACCCCAATCCCGTGATGTTTTTCGAACACAAAGGCTTGTATCGAAGCATAAAATCCATGGTCCCTGAAGGCTATTACAACCTCCCATTTGGGCAGGCGAGATGGGCCAGGGAAGGAGATGCCTTGACTATCGTTACTTATGGCATGGGCGTACATTGGGCGCTTACGGCACTCGAAGAATTGGGCGTTTCAGCAGATGTACTCGATTTGCGCACACTGGTTCCACTCGATAAGAATGCCATTCGGCAGTCAATTATGAAGACCGGAAGAGTGCTCATATTGCATGAAGATAGTACCTTTGCAGGGTACGGGGCAGAGCTTGGAGCACTCATCGCGGAAGAGATGTTTGAACTGCTGGACGCTCCGGTTATGCGGGTGGGCAGTATGGATACCCCAATACCGTTTAACGATAGACTGGAGCAGCAGTACATGGCCAACAGTTTGCTTACAGAGAGAATAAAACAACTATTGGCGTATTAAGAGGGACATTAATCCCATCTGCCATTACCGGATAGGGGCCATAGGGCTGTAACCATTTGTATTTAGCTTTAATAATTAAAAATAACTATGAGTTTAAAAGATGTCGTTTCTGTGAGTGGACTCCCCGGATTGTATAAGCTGGTGACACCGCGTTCTAACGGATTAATTATACAAGATTATGATACGGATAAAAGGCGGTTTGTCTCTGTGAGAAAACACCACATCACCCCCTTGGAGTCTGTGTCTATCTATACGGTGACCGATTCGGTAGAGATGAAAGTCATCTTCAGAAGAATGATCGAACAATTGGAGGACCATCCTGTCCCCAACCCCAAAGCCCCGGAAACAGAGATTATGGAATACTTTGAGGATATCGTTCCCGATTATGACAAAACCCGTGTTTATCCCAAAGATGTGAGAAAGGTGATCAAGTGGTTTGGATTTTTATACGAAAGAAAACTGCTGTTGGCCGGCGACGAAGAAGAGTAGGGACAATAGACCATTGGCCGGTCAATGACGGAGAATCCCGAATGTATTCTTTATATATATTATAGTTAATATTAATATATAACGCAATATATATTAAAGCAAGTCGTTATCTTTGCACCATGAGAAAGAAAGAACGCGTATTGGTTGCCATGAGTGGCGGTATCGATAGTACCGTGACTGCGCTTTTGTTGCACGAAGCCGGGTATGAAGTCATAGGGATCACGATGAAAACCTGGGATTATGCCCAGATGGGCAACACGGGCAAAAAAGAGACGGGCTGTTGTAGTCTCGATTCGATCAATGATGCGCGCGCTTTGGCAGTTCAGGAGGGTTTTCCCCATTTCATACTCGACATAAGAGAAGAATTTGGTGATTTTGTCATTGACAATTTTGTGGAGGAATACCTCGCCGGGCGCACCCCCAATCCCTGTGTTCTGTGCAATACGCATATCAAGTGGGAGGCGTTACTCAAACGTGCAGATATGTTGGACTGTCCCTATATTGCCACCGGTCATTATGCGATAAAACACGAGAAGAACGGGCGGTATTATGTTTCTAAAGCCAAGGATGATTTAAAGGATCAATCCTATGTCCTCTGGGGACTTTCTCAAGAGTGTCTCCGTCGTACCCTCTTTCCGCTTGGAGAGATGACCAAGACGGAGGTGCGTCAGGTAGCTGCAGACCGGGGTTATACCGAATTATCAAAAAAGGGGGAGAGTTACGAAATATGCTTTGTCCCGGACAATGACTACCGCGGCTTTTTAAAACGGCGGGTGAAGGGCTTGGAAGAAAGGGTGTCCGGTGGGGTATTTGTGGACAAAACCGGAAAAGTATTGGGCCAACACGAAGGGTATCCATTTTACACCATTGGGCAAAGACGGGGATTGGGGATTGCGACAGGGGAGCCCATATATGTCACACATATCGATCCGGATACCAATACCGTCACGCTCGGGCCGGCAGAAGAATTGCTCAAGACCACGATGAAGGTGTACAAAACCAACTTAATGAAATACCCGGAATGGCCGGTAGAGCGCGAGCTCATAGCCAAAGTGCGTTATCAGGACAAGGGAACTCCGGCGGTAATATCCACGGAGGAAGATGGAACATTGCAGGTTACCTTTTATGGTGAGGTGCGCGGTATTGCTCCAGGTCAATCCGCTGTCTTCTACGACGGCGAGGATGTTATCGGCGGAGGTATCATCAGTAGATAAATAACAATCAAAAGGATTATTATGAATAAGATCGCTTTTTTATTTTTCATCAGTTTTACCCTTTTTACTTCCTGTCAAAAACAAACCTTTAAGAATATTGATGTGGAGGAGGTATTGGGAACAGATTATTTTCCTTTGCACATCGGGGATTGGTGGGTGTATCAGGTGGATTCTATTATTTACGATTTGGAAAAAAACAAAGTTCTACACGATACGATTCATACGACCGTCAAACTGATTATTACAGATACCTTTTCCCTTGGAGATGACATCCAAGCTTTTAAAGTCGAACGATTTCAGCGCGCATTTGACTCGGCTCCCTGGAAGGCTTTGGATAGTTGGTGGGCTGCCAAGGATGAGGTCGGAGCTTGGAGTAATGAAGGCAATCTGCTCTTCCAAAAACTCACTTTCCCCGTCAAAATAGGAAGAAGATGGGAGGGTAATGCCCACATCGGGGAACATGTCTCTCTTATGGTTCACGAAGATATTTTAGAACAGGTATTTGACGGATGGACCTACAGGTATGTTGCTTTAATACAACCGGAAAAAATTGGTGAAGTCTCCTATGACGATGTCATCACTGTTCGTGAAGTGGATAATACTCTGGATGCTCCCCCTACAATTGACTATCAAAAGGCCTACTCCAAGTACGCTAAAGGGGTGGGATTGGTTTATAAGAAGTGGATATTACTCCATGACATAGATACCTCTCCCGATCCGAGCATCCCATTTGCAGACAGGGCCGAAGAGGGCTTTTTCCTCGAGCAGACCCTTCTCGAGTATCATGTACAATAATATTATATGTTGGACTTAATCGAAATCGGCCGGGTGCATAAACCACATGGACATCGAGGCGCTTTGCGCATTACGATTGAGACGGAAGGGGATATCCTGTCGCAAGAATCATCATTTTTATTTTTAGAAATTATGGGAAGCCGGGTGCCATACAAAGTCCAATCTTACAAAGAATCTGAACCCGGTTCTTATATCATCAAACTGAAGTACATCGATACTCCGGAGAGCGCTGCCGATTACGCCAATTCCCCGGTTTTTGTCGAGCGGGAGCGTATCGGAGGGATGGTGTCAGACCATTATTATCCCGTACTAACCGGTTATAGGATTATTGGTACCGATAACACTTTTACCGGCACTATCGTAGATATTATGGAATACCCGCAACAGATAATGGCCAAGGTCTCTGTCAGTGGTCACAAGAGCGAATGTCTCATCCCTTTGGTCGAACCATGGATTGTTCATATCGACCACGACAAAAGGGAGTTGACCATGGATTTGCCTCCGGGATTGGTGTGATAGACCATCAAATACAGACCGGGAGGTCTATTTCAGAGCCGGTATATAAGAGATTGGATTTACCTTATAGCATATTTGGGTACAAAACAAAAGGGACACCTGATGGGCGTCCCTTTTTGTAATTATCATGAAAGCGTTTACATCATTCCCGGCATTCCACCGCCGCCCATTGGAGGCATAGGAGGAGTATCCTCCGGAATATCAGTAATAATTGCTTCTGTTGTTAGTACCATACCGGCGATAGATCCGGCATTTTCGATAGCAACACGGGCGACTTTTGTGGGATCAATGACCCCGGATTTTTTGAGATCTTCAAACTTTTCCGTCTTGGCATTATAACCGAAGTCTCCCTTTCCGTTCTTCACTTCTTGTAAGATGACACTGCCTTCTTGTCCGGCATTTTCAACGATAACACGAAGCGGCGCCTCCAAGGCTTTGCGGACAATCTCTACACCGGTCTTTTCATCGTCATTGGCGGCTTTCACCTTGTCGAGTGCGACAGATGCTCTTACATAAGAAACGCCACCACCCGGGACAATGCCCTCTTCGATAGCAGCTCTTGTAGCATGTAGTGCATCATCTACCCGATCCTTCTTTTCTTTCATCTCAACTTCTGTAGCAGCACCGACATAGAGCACGGCAACACCACCTGCCAATTTGGCAAGTCTCTCTTGAAGTTTTTCCCTATCGTAGTCCGAAGTAGTATTCTCGATCATCACTTTGATCTGTTTAACTCGGTCATTGATAGCATTTTTGTCGCCTTTTCCATTGACGATTATGGTGTGGTCTTTGTCGATAACTACTTTCTCTGCCTCACCAAGATGACTGAGTTCTGCTGTATCCAGTTTGAATCCTTTCTCCTCGGAAATAACCGTGGCACCAGTCAGAATCGCGATATCTTCGAGCATAGCTTTTCTTCGATCTCCAAATCCCGGAGCTTTGACGGCTGCTACTTTCAATTGTCCGCGAAGCCTGTTGACCACCAAAACCCCTAAAGGTTGCGAATCCACATCCTCAGCAATAATAAGTAATGGCCTTCCTCCTTGAACAGCCTTTTCAAGAATCGGCAATAACTCCTGAATATTATTAACCTTCTTATCTGTCAACAAAATGAGTGGATTTTCATACTCCACGATCATTTTTTCAGAATTGGTAATAAAGTAAGGAGAGAGATAACCTCTGTCAAACTGCATTCCCTCTACCACATCTACGTAAGTCTCTAACCCCTTGGCTTCTTCAACGGTAATCACACCTTCTTTGCCTACTTTTTCGATAGCAGTAGCGATGAGTTCACCAATCGATTCATCGTTATTGGCTGAGATGGAAGCGACTTGCTTGACCTTCTTTAAATCATCATCGACTTCCTCCGAAAGCCCCTTCAGTGCTTCTGTTATCGCTTTGACGGATTTGTCGATCCCTCTTTTGAGGTCCATGGGGTTAGCACCGGCGGCAACGTTTTTCATACCGGCATGGACAATAGCCTGAGCCAATACCGTAGCTGAGGTTGTTCCGTCTCCTGCCTGATCGGCAGTCTTTGAAGCCACTTCTTTAAGAAGCTGAGCACCCATGTTTTCTACCGGATCCTCTACTTCTACTTCTTTGGCTACGGTAACCCCGTCTTTTGTGACATGAGGAGCACCAAAACTCTTTTGGATTACGACGTTACGCCCCTTTGGGCCCAAGGTCACCTTAACCGCATTGGCCAAAGTATCAATGCCACTTTTGAGCTTTGCTCTGGCATCTGTGTCAAATGTGATTTGTTTTGCCATATCTTAAATATGTTTTTATTTGTTTATGAAATATAAAAATATTGTGGGGTGTTCCCCTTACAAACAGATGAATTTTAGTCGATTACGACCAAAATATCATCCTCTCTCATGATGAGATAATCTTTCCCTTGGTAATTGATCTCCTGACCTGCATATTTGCCATAGAGAACAACATCTCCGGTTTTAACCGTCATCGTTTGGTCCTTTTTACCGGGCCCCACTGCAATAACTTTCCCTTTTTGGGGCTTTTCCTTTACGGTATCGGGAATGATAATCCCTCCTTGGGTCTTTTCTTCCGCCTCAAAAGGCTCAACCACGACTCTATCTCCAATTGGTTTCATATGAAATATTATTTTTGTTAAATAAAAAGCTTGCACGCTACCTTGTATCAATTTGTGTGCCGCCCTAAAAAAACTGACAAAATTGCAGTTTTATGTGACAGTATGAGTCTATTCGGGTTAGTAAAACGTCATAATTCACTTTTTAATGATTGTTTTGATCATCAAAGAATCCCTCCGGTCTTTAGAACCATTAAGATCAAAAAGACGAAATATTATGATATGAGATAGCGTTTGATAGCTTTACAGGTAATTCGAGAATGGGCTAAAAACAATATTTTTTGTTAATGATGCTTTCTTGATTTTTAATTACTTTTGCGCGAATTATACAAAGCGAATGAATTCACCAAAAAACCTCGTCGATGTTATAGGGCTATTATACAAATGGCGCAAGCCCATCCTAACCGTCACTATTATTGCTGGGATTTTAAGTGCTTTGATAGCCCTCACCATCCCCAATTACTATAAAGCAACCACAACTTTTTATGCTGCAAGTCCGGACTTATCCAAACCGAGCAGGGTGTTTGGGTATTCTTCTTATGATCTCAATTATTACGGTACGGGTACAGACATCGACCGGTTATTGACTATTGGGTTCTCGACGGAGTTAGCGGAGTTTCTCATAGACTCCTTTAATCTTTATCAGCACTATGATTTGGATACTTCGGACCCAAAGTCTGAATTTCATATCAAACAAATGATATCGGACCACTATAATCTAAAGAAGACGGAGTACGATGCGATTGAGCTAAGTATGGAAGATAAGAATAAGTTTTTAGCTGCTGAAATGGCAAATGCAGCGAGAGACCGCATCAATTATCTTGCACAGGATTTGGTCAAAACCAGTCAAAAAAATGTCCTCAACACATTCAAGAGTAGCATCGAACAAAAGCAGAGCTATCTCAATGCCATTGATGACTCTTTGAGAAATGTGCGCGTATTATATGGGATATTTGATACTAAGAATCAAGCAGAGTTACTTTCTCAGATGGCAACAGAGACAGAGACTAAGCTCATCGAACTGGAAGCAAAACTTAATTCTCTCCGACACCAAAGGGGGGTAAGACGAGATTCTATTTTGTTCTTGCAAGCTCGACTAACAGGTCTACGGAAAAAATATGACGAATTAACTCTACCGGAATCGAAGAGTGTTTATAACTTATCCAGGTTTAACAAAGGAAAAGGTATAGTGGACTACCTCGAAAATCAGTACGACGCTACCTCCAAACAATTAGGATACGACAAGATCAGATACGAACAGTTTAAAACCGTTTTTTCCAGCCCGTTTTATGCTATTCACTTAGTTGAAAACGCCTCTGTTCCCACTGTCAAGTCAAGACCTAAACGGATGATTATAGTTTTGATGAGTATGGCAATAGCTTTTGTTTTTAGTGTAATTATTGCTCTTCTGATAGAATCATATAGGAATGTTGACTGGAAAAAAGTCTTCGATGCTTGATGCATTCTTTCCCAAGCATTTAGACAAGACCTACACGGCTTTTTTTTATCTACTCGCTATCGTATTTTTTATGGCAGAGGTCGGATACGTGCTTGAAAACCGGCTGTTATTTTTATCTATTCCCTTTGTGGTATTAGTCATAGGGGTCTTTATCCTCGATATTAAGGTAGTGTACTATTTGCTATGGGCGACCATCCCAATATCTATTCAGTATTCATTTCAAAATGGTCTGAGCACCGATTTACCTACAGAGCCCTTGATAGCTCTCCTTATGTTTGGATTGATAACTATGGGTATTAAGCATTTTCGGTCCGTACGGGCTGACTATCTTTTGCACCCTATATCCATCTTTTTAATATTACACTTTTTATGGATTGGACTAACGGCTTTAGTTGCTGAAAATTTTGTTATTGCAATCAAATTTCTACTTGCTAAAACGTGGTATATTGTTACCTTTTACATGGGCTCTCTTTATCTTCTGAGGTCACTAAAAGATTACAAAAGATTAGTGATAACGATATTGGTACCATTGACTTTTATTGTATCTGTCATATTAGTAAAGCATGCTATAATGGGGTTTACCTTTATGTCTGCCAATTATGTAATCAACCCTTTTTTTCGCAATCATGTAGATTATGCTTCATTATTGGTGGTCTTTATCCCTTTCGTGTGGTATTACTACAAACTTCCACAAACCACCAATTTTTACATTAAGGCAGCACTAGTTTATTCTTTTCTTATACTTATAGCCGGCATTTTTTTTTCCTATACGCGTGCAGCTTTTGTATCATTGGGCTTAATTGTAGCGGCGTATTATTTGATCAAATACCGTTGGATGAAGTACGCATTGGTATTGACATTGATTCTGTCTACACTTTGGATTTCGAGTTTGATAAAGAATAATAGGTATCTCAAGTACGCACCTAATTTCGAACAGACTGTGGCCCACAAAGACTTCGAATCCCTTCTTTCAGCCACCTATAAGTTAAGGGATATATCGACTATGGAGCGCGTTTATCGTTGGGTTGCAGGATTTCGGATGATCAGAGACCATCCTTGGATGGGGTTTGGACCCAATGGATTTTACCCCAACTATCGCCCTTATACTATTCGCGCTTTTGAAACCTATGTCAGTGATAATCCGGAGAAGTCCGGAATCCATAATTATTACTTAATGACAACTGTCGAACAAGGGATTCCCGGATTGATTATTTTTTTGGTAATGAGCCTTTTTGCACTTATTTATGGAGAGCGTTTGTACCACTCTATTCGTGAGTATGGTTACAAATTACTGGTGATGGCCGCATTAATGTCTCATGTGGCCATACTGTCTATTTTATTGATAAATGATATGATAGAAACCGTCAAAGTCGGTCCTGTTTTCTTTTTGAATCTGGCGATTATCGTCGGTGTGGATATTCGCTTTCGAAACACAAAACCAAGTCGTGTATCTTAGTGTTGTACCAATGGATTTTATGTAGTGTCCGCTGGAAAACAGTTAAATGTTATAAAATGAAAGGACCATTAAAGGACACATTCTTAGTTTTGAAGAGTTTTCTCTCATACACTTACTCAATAGATTAGGGAATTGCTATTTCTACCGGATAGATTACTTAGATTCAAGAATAGAGATATTTCATATCAAGAAACAAGATAAAATAGCGTGTTTTCATTGCGGTGATGACTGTGGGCCGGATCCCATCATATATGAGGAGCATCCGTTTTGCTGCAATGGTTGTCGCTCCGTATATGAAATCCTACAAACAAATAATCTGGGTGGCTATTATAAATACAATACTCAACCTGGAATTCGCCCGGAATCACAAGACGCCGTTAAGTATCAGTTTTTGGAGAGTGAGGAAATCACAGAAGAGTTGTTTGAGTTTAAACAAGGGGATATCAGACGTGTGCGATTATTTTTGCCGGAGATACACTGTAGTTCCTGTATTTGGCTTTTGGAGCACTTGTATAAGATACACGAAGGAGTGCTCAACTCTGAGGTACACTTTGTAAAAAAAGAGTGCTATATCACTTTCAATATCTCAAAAATATCCTTTCGGGAATTAGCCGTTTTATTAGACAAAATCGGTTACCCACCAAAATTTGGAAAGAGAGATACTTCTACTCCTGGACTAAAGACGAGATTTTACCTGCAATTGGCAGTGGCCGGATTTGCCTTTGGCAATATCATGTTGATGAGTTTTCCTGAGTATGTGAGCGTTGACGACTCTTTTGCCACCGGGTTTAGACCGGTATTTAGTTATATTATTCTCGCTCTGTCTATTCCTGTATTACTATACTCGTTACGAGATTACTTGATTTCCGGATTTAAAGCTATCCGGGCCAAAACGGTCAATTTGGACGTACCGATTTCAATCGGTATTATCAGCTTATATCTAAGGAGTTTGTATGACATAATTATGGGTAATGGGCCGGGGTATATGGACTCCTTTGCAGGTTTTGCTTTTTTTCTTTTGATTGGAAAGTGGTTTCAGAATTGGACGTATCAAGCTCTTTCCTTTGAACGAGATTATAAGTCCTATTTTCCGATGGCCGTTATGAAGGTCCACGGAAAGGAAGAGACCATGATTCCAATATCAAGAATAGAAAAAGGGGATGTCTTAAGGATACGCAATGAAGAAATTATCCCCACAGATGCCAAATTGATAGAGGGGAAAGCACGGATCGATTATAGTTTTGTGACCGGAGAATCCAAACCTGTATTCAAAGAAGTTGGAGATGAGCTTTTTGCAGGAGGCAAGCAACTCGGAGGCATAATCACTGTTAAAGCTACAAAACAAGTGAAGCAGAGTTATTTGACCCGCCTTTGGAACCAAAAAGTATTTCAAAAGAAAGTACGAGACAGCTTGCAGGAATGGACGGATCGGTTGAGTACTTATTTTATCGTTGGTGTCATTACCATCGCTATTATTGCGGGGGGAGCTTGGTATTTTATCGACCCATACCGGATTATCAATGTCCTCACCTCCGTGTTAATCGTAGCTTGTCCATGTGCTTTGGCCCTCGCCATCCCTTTTGCTTTTGGCAACGCCATGCGTGTAGCGGGAAGACACAAGATGTATATAAAGAATACATCGGTAGTCGAACAATTGTCTAAAGTTACAGATATTGTTTTTGACAAGACCGGGACCATTACGTACAATCATAAAGCAAAAGTTCATTTTGAAGGAGTTGGCCTGTCCCAAAAGCAGAAGAATATTGTCTTTACCATGGCGCGCAATTCGATGCATCCGGTTAGTGTAGCTATCCAACAGTTTGTAAAAGAACAAGGAGGCAACTCGTGCCAAATTGAGGATTTTGAAGAACAACCCGGTCTTGGGATACAAACAAAAGTGGAAGGTGTATCCTATCGATTGGGTTCTGCAGAGTGGGTCGGAATGGCAACAGGACACCTAACGGAGACCCGGACATATTTCGCTCAGGGTGATCGTGTATTGGGGTATTTTATTCTCCAGAATGTCTATCGAACTGGTTTTGTTCAAGCGCATAAATTATTAAAGGATAAGTACCAATTGCACTTAGTATCGGGAGATAATAACGCCGAGGAAGAAGCATTAAACGCCTTCTTTTCTCCATCCAATATACATTTTAACCAAAAGCCCATCGACAAACTCAAGTATATAAAAGCAATTCAAGAGAAAGAGGGCACGGTGATGATGTTGGGAGATGGATTAAATGATGCCGGAGCACTGAAGGCAAGCGACGTAGGGGTAGTGGTCACCGAGAATATTTATAATTTCTCACCGGCATCTGATGTTATATTGAATGCAGCTGTATTGTCAAAACTCCCTAGACTTTTAGATTTAGGGTCGTTTAGTGTTCGTGTACTGCGCTGGAGTTATGCCTTTTCGTTGCTGTATAATGGAATAGGGATGTACTTTGCCGTCACCGATCAATTGACCCCTTTGGTGGCAGCTATCCTGATGCCCCTCAGCTCGATTTCCGTAGTGATTTTGACTACCGTTTCACTACATTTTTATGAAAAACGCCATTGGATTTAAACGATACAATCATAGATTTATCGGGTATGAAATCGTTGAATCTTGTGCCGGGTCGCAATCCCTTTTATGTTGTCTAATCGGTTTTCTTGTCTTCAAATTACCCATTGAAAGTACAGGAGATGTATTCCTGGAGCACTAATGGTTTAAGGTATTCCGAATAGGGTTATATCCACCTATTTCGACCATTTCATATCAGAGTGAAAAAGGGCGAATTACTGTAATGATGATCACATAAGCACCACCAAACCACCCTAAAGTACATTTGTAATAGTAAAAACTTACAAATGTCAATTTTTTGGATAATGAAAATCATTATTTTAAGTAAGATTCATTACTACCTTTGCTCGCAAAAGGGGAAAAGGCTAAATGAGTGTTATATATATTACATTGACTGTGAGTTTTATTTTGGCAGTGGGTTTTTTAGCGAGCTTTATATGGGCGACTAAGAACAACCAATACGACGATTATGAGGCTCCGTCGATGCGCATACTCTTTGAGGAAGAAGAGATAATGCAAGAAGAGGATAACCGAAGCAAACCAACAAAATCTGTATAAATGGAATTAGAAAAATTTAAGTACGACAACGTATCCGTTCGGAATTTTGCATTTGCAACAATTACATGGGGCGTAGTGGGGATGTTAGTGGGGTTGACGGTAGCCCTACAGTTAGCATTCCCTAATTGGTTTAACGAGTATTTGGGCTTCAAGATACTGGTCTTTGGTAGGTTGAGGCCATTGCACACCAATGCTATCATCTTTGCATTTGTGGGCAACGGGATTTTTACCGGGGTGTATTACTCCTTGCAGCGTCTTTTGAAGACGAGGATGTGGAGTGACAAACTGAGTAATATTCATTTTTGGGGGTGGCAGTTTATCATTCTTTGTGCAGCATTAACTTTACCGTTGGGGTATACACAAGGAAAGGAGTACGCGGAGTTAGTTTGGTGGATTGACATTCTGATAGCACTCATATGGGTGGTATTTGGATGGAATATGTTTGCCACCATTTTGGTGCGACGCGTACGCCATATTTATGTGGCGATATGGTTTTACATAGCGACCTTTGTGACGGTAGCGATACTGCACATATTCAATTCACTCGCTATCCCTACCTCATTAATGCACAGTTATCCGGTTTATGCCGGGGTACAAGATGCATTGGTTCAGTGGTGGTATGGACATAATGCCGTAGCATTCTTTCTCACCACGCCTTATTTGGGATTGATGTATTACTTTGTACCAAAGGCGGCCAATCGTCCTATCTATTCGTACAAGTTGTCCATTGTGCATTTTTGGGCGTTGATATTCTTGTACATTTGGGCGGGACCTCACCACCTTTTATATACGGCATTACCGGATTGGGCCCAGTCTTTGGGTGTTGTATTTTCAGTGATGCTGATTGCACCATCATGGGGTGGAATGCTCAATGGTCTATTGACATTGAGGGGAGCCTGGGACAAAGTAAGAGATGACGTTACGCTCAAATTTATGGTGGTGGCGATTACCGCATATGGTATGTCCACCTTCGAAGGGCCGATGTTGTCCTTAAAGTCCTTCAATGTTATCACCCACTTTACGGATTGGATTGTAGCCCACGTTCATATCGGAGGATTGGGATGGAATGGTATGTTGACCTTTGGTATGTTGTATTGGTTGATCCCGAGGCTATACCGCACCAAGATTTATTCGATGAAGTTGGCCAATGTTCATTTTTGGATTGCGACTTTAGGAATTTTGCTTTGGGCCATTCCGATGTACTGGGCTGGATGGGTACAAGGCCTGATGTGGCAACAGTTTGAGCCTACGGGAGAGTTGACACATAAGTTTATCGACACAGTGACCACATTGCATCCTCTGTATATACTGAGATCATTGGGTGGATTGATTTATTTGACCGGCGCACTGATTATGACGTACAACTTGATAATGACGATAAAGAAGGGGCATTTTGTGGCGGAGGAAGAAGTCGAAGCTCCTGCGTTAACAAAGACCTACAATGCGCCGAAAGGCGAATACTGGCATCATCAGTTGGAGAGAAGACCGGTGCAGTTCTTGATTTTATCGATTATTGTTGTGGCGATAGGGGGCATCGTAGAGATTGTTCCTTTGCTGACAGTAAAGTCCAATATTCCTACCATCTCAAGTGTTAAACCACTCACTCCATTGGAATTGGAAGGTAGAGATATTTATGTCAGAGAAGGTTGCTATGTATGCCACTCTCAGATGGTGCGGCCTTTGCGTTTTGAGACAGCGCGGTATGGGGAGTACTCCAAACCTGGTGAGTTTGTCTATGATCACCCCTTCCAATGGGGATCCAAACGCACCGGACCGGATTTAGGTAGAGAAGGAACTAAAAAGTTGAAAAAGAGTAACTACTGGCACTTTAATCACTTAAACTTACCAAAGGTTACTTCTCAAGGTTCCGTAATGCCCGCTTATCCCTGGCTACTGGAAGATGATTTGAGTACAGAGCATCTGAGCTCTAAGATTTCGACACTCCGCACTCTTGGTGTCCCATATGACGATGGATATGAAGATATCGCTAAGGATGATTTGAGTGCACAAGCGACAGAAGTAGCAAAGGACATCTTGGAGGAGAATGCTAAGATTAATAACGAGCAATATTCTCAGGAAAAATTGGAATCTCTTAGCAAAAAGGAGATTATTGCCGTGATCGCTTACTTGCAGAGATTGGGTACAGATATCGAAAACAAATAAAACATAGAGTTATGATGCGATTTGTCAGTGGGGTATTTGACGGCATGGATGGTGCGACCATCTACCCCATCTTTTCATTACTGGTGTTTGTAGTCTTTTTTGTACTGCTTTTTTGGTGGGTCGTCCGTTTGGATAATACCACTGTTGAAGAAATTAAAAATATTCCGTTGAACGACAAATAATTATAAATCATGTATTTCATGCTAAAAAAATATAATCGCTTATTTCTTATGGCCCTTTTCTCTATGGTTATCGTAGGACAGGGAGTAAGTCAGGATGGTAAAAAACTATTCAAATCACGATGTGCTGCTTGTCATAATATGAAGCAAAAGCTCGTGGGGCCTGCGCTTAAAGGGGTAGTAAAGAAGTGGGAAGATGCCGGAGAGGGGGATTTATTAAAGGAATGGATTAAAGATCCGACGGCCTTAAAGGAATCCGGAAAATCCAAGATGGCGGAGGCAATTTGGGATTTTTCACCGGCTTCTATGACCCCAAATCCGGACTTAAAGGATGCGGAAATTGACGCGATCATTTCATATATGAAAAATTGGGCTCCGCCGGTTCCCAAAAAGAAGGTCGCTAAAGCAACCAAAGTTGCTGTTACCCCTGTAGTCAAAGACAACCCTACGACCAATAAGATTGTCACTATTTTGTTGTTATTCCTGTTGGCACTCATATTGATTGCCATGCTGGCAGTGGTCAAAGCATTGGGGAATCTCATGAAGAAGAGTCAACGCTTGAATAAAGCAGCTACTGTCTTAGTGTTGCTGGGTTTGGGCCTTTTATACCCCTCAGCGGGACAGGCACAGAGTTCGACTTTCCTCCCCTGGTTGGACCATATTACCAAGGTGGATATTTATATTCTTATAGGAGTTATCGTCTTACTATTGGGTGTGCTGCTTTACCTGAAATCCCTTCTTGACCGAATGACAAAAGAAGTGTATGGATCCAAAGCTGCTGCGATAAAAGAGTCTTCGATTATTCATGCCCTGACCGATGCGGTATCTATCGACGAAGAGGAGTCCATCCTCATGGATCATGACTACGACGGTATCCGGGAATTGGACAATTCGCTCCCGCCTTGGTGGTTGTGGTTGTTTTATACTACTATTATCTTTGGGGTAGTGTATATATTCAACTATCATATATTAAAAACAAGTGACTTACAGATTGAGGAGTATGAAAAGAGCATGGCAATTGCAGATGCACAAGTAGCTGCTTATGTCAAGGAACATGTACCACAAATAAATATGGATGACTTAACTGCCTTGACCGATGAAAAGTCGCTTAGTGCGGGTAAAAGTATCTTTGAAAAGAAGGGCAATTGCTTCACTTGTCATAAAAAAGACGGAGGGGGACTCATAGGGCCCAACTTGACCGATGATTCATGGATTTACGGCAATGATATTAAAACCATTTTTCATACCATAAAGGATGGAACGGATAAAGGAATGCCACCGATGGGGGGAGCCAGTCTTTCTCCGGTCGAAATCCAACAAGTGGCCTCTTACATCCTGACGCTTAAACCCGCTGAAGGGGGTAAGGCACCAGAAGGTAAAAAAATGTAATCACTATCACAGTTGGACAGGAGAATGAATAAACTATTTACCACAACTCCTGTTTTATTTTTGTAATGACAAATATTGGGGTAAGAGGGTCACCGTGCTTATTCTCTTACCCCGTTTTGTTTAAAACCAGTCAATATCATGTCTCAATCCAACGAAGCTTTTAGGGACTCTATCGCAACCGTGACCAAAGAGGGAAAGCGTATTTGGGTTTACCCCAAGAAACCCTCCGGTCGCTATTACAATTGGAGAAGGATCCTGGCTTTCTTGTTAGTGGCTTTTCTGTTGATTGCTCCGCATGTTAAGTATAAAGGAGAGCCGCTGTTGCTATTTGATATTATCCATAGGAAGTTTATTATTTTCGGCAATATATTTTGGCCGCAAGACTTCTATATTTTTGCTATTGCTATGATTACGGCTGTGATCTTCATCGTCGTCTTTACCATAATTTATGGTCGTGTATTTTGTGGGTGGGTATGTCCACAGACCATTTTTATGGAGATGATTTTTCGTCCGATAGAGTATTGGATAGAAGGCGACTGGACCAAGCAAAAAAAACTCAACAAACAACCCTGGAACAGAGAAAAAATCATCAAAAAGACGCTCAAGCACGCTATATTTCTCGCTATCTCATTTCTGATAGCCAATACCTTTTTATCGTATATTATCGGAGCAGAAGAGCTTTGGAAAATACAGACGGATAATCCGATGAACCATCTTACCGGCCTGGTGGGAATCATCATCTTTACGCTTTTGTTTTATGGGGTCTTCGCTTTTTTACGAGAACAAGTATGTACGACTATTTGTCCATACGGGAGACTGCAAGGGGTCTTGCTCGATGAACAATCTATCGTAGTGGCATATGACTTTATTAGAGGGGAGAATAGAGCGCGCTTCAAGAAGGGTGAAGACCGGAAGGCGTTGGGTTATGGTGATTGTATCGACTGTAAACAGTGTGTACATGTCTGCCCGACCGGTATAGATATTCGCAACGGCACCCAATTGGAGTGTGTTAATTGTACAGCTTGTATAGATGCCTGTGACTCGATAATGGATAAGGTAGGGTTTGACAGGGGACTCATACGATATGATTCGATCAATGGAATTAAAAAGGGTCAGCGATTCAAGTTTACTGCAAGAGATGGTTTTTATTCTGTCGTTTTGGTGTTTTTGCTGGGAGTATTAGGGTTTTTATTAGTCAACCGCCATGACTTTTCCGTAATCGTAACACGTTCTCCCGGTACGACCCAACGGGCTATGGAGGGAGGTAAGATTGCCAACTTTTATGATGTATCCATCGTCAACAAAACGAGGAAGGATTATGATATTGATATAAAATTAGACAAGGGTTACGAAGGAGAAGTAAAGGTAGTAGGAGACAAAATACGACTGCCAAAAGAGTCACTGACCCATGGTAAGTTTGTACTGATTCTTGATACATCGAAGGTGAAGAGGGGCAAGAATAAAGTCTATGTGATTATTTATGGAAATGGCAAACGGATAAGTAGAGAAAAAGTCATCTTTCTTGGACCATTATTATAAATAATAAGATATGAAGTGGAATTGGGGTACCGGAATCGCTGTATTCATGGCTGTTTTTATGGTTGGAATTTTGTCCTTGGTATATAGGGCATTTCATAATGATACAGACCTGGTCTCACCGGAGTATTATGAGAAAGAAGTGCATTATCAAAAGACCATTGATGCGATAGAGCGCGCGAAGAACTTGGGCCTGCAGTTACACATAGATAAACCACAAAATCAAATGGTAATCTCCTTCTCCAATCGATCAGCGCTACAAGGTGCCAAGGGTGTGATTCATTTGTATCGACCGGATAATCAACGCTTGGACAAGCGATTTGATATGGCTCCGTCTATCCTCGACGGACAACTCGTGATCCCATTAAATGGATTGAAGCGCGGAGCCTATACTGTGAAACTTACGTGGGAGAAACAAGGGGCATCCTACTACTGGGAAAAACAAATATGGCTCTAAGTTATGGAAATGTTGACCATGGCATTTCTCATCGGTTTGTTGGGCAATCTGCATTGTATCGGCATGTGTGGGCCCATCGCACTTATTATCCCTCTGAGCACAAACAATAGGTTGGGACGATTGGTTGGGACAATGATTTATAATTCCGGTCGTGTTCTTTCGTATATGAGTATTGGATTCTTGTTTGGCTTGTTTGGGACCGGCCTACGGATGGCAGATATGTTGCAGTGGACAAGCATCACCATCGGGCTTATACTCATCTTATCCGTCATCGCACCGGCATTCTTATCCAGGGTCAACCCTTTTACAAGCATCACATCATCTTTTGGCCAGTCGATTACCAAAAGGCTTACCCGGCAGTTTAATGATGGCTCCAATGCCTCTTTGTTTACCATTGGACTGTTCAACGGGCTACTCCCGTGTGGTATGGTCATGACAGCAGGACTTGCTTCTGTTCCGTTTGGAGGTGTGATAGACAGCATTATTTTTATGTTGTTCTTTGGTTTGGGTACCTTGCCTGTCATGACAATTCTCCCCATGATATCTCATAAGATAAGCGCATCCGTCCGGACCAGAATGCAAAGATTTGTTCCTTACTTGCTGTTTTTGTTTGGTCTGTTATTTATAGTTCGTGGACTCAACTTAGGTATCCCCTACCTCTCTCCAAAAATAAGTGGAGATAAAACGGAAATCATGTGCGGAGAGAAGTAAGTGGCCTCTGCACAAAACGCCTCATTAGGAGGGAATAACCATGGAGACAGACAGTTTGTCTCAATATCCTCAGATTTCCTTTCGGTTTATCTCATACACTTGTACGCCATCGTTATTGTTGGAGATTACGATCCACCGGTCATTGAGAATGCGCAAGGAACGTGCATCTTTATCTGCCATAAGTCCGGTTTTTGATGGAGGCAACCAATGTAGTTCCTGCCCTTTGTTTTTGATATCCAGTACAAACCCGATTCCCGCATCATGACGTACTGTTTCCACTTCGGCGGGATATAAGTTTCCGCAGCCGATAAGTTCCAACTCCGGATCCTCATCTATATTGACAAACCGGAGGCTTCTTATCGGAGCAAATTGGCATTCCGGCGGAAGGTCCACCATTTCATACCCCCCCTCAGGTGTACTCAAAGCCAACTTGCTATGAAAATCCGTAATTTTGTAGTGAAGGGCTTTCTTTATCTTGTCTTCCGGTAGAATATTGTAGATACTCGCTTTGGCAAAGGCGTCATAGGTGGGAAATTTGTCCTTAATAAACGGCATTTCCTCAGAAGAGCAGTCTTTCCCACGGGTAGGTACCAGTTTATCTTTATAATGCTTGGCCAGAACGACATCATTGACCCCGTCTCCATCAAAGTCTTCTCCAAATACTTCAAATGGTTTCTCTTTAGAGGCCTTGTTGAATTTGTGATTCTTCCCCATACAGCCAAACACAAAGTCCGGCCGTCCATCCCGGTTGATATCATCTGTAGCGAGGCTCCACCACCAGCTTCTCGAATTTTGCCAACCGTAATCCGCTGTCTTGTCGGCAAATTTACCATGGTTATTGATCAATACGGTGATGGGCATCCACTCTCCCAGAGCGACAAGGTCATCGGTATGGTCTCCATTAATATCCACAAAAACGGCATCGGTTACAAGGCCCAGTCGGATGAAATCAGGGGCGAGTTCTTCGGTTTTGTCGACAAACTTTCCACCGTTATTCTGGAGGTAATAACTCTTTGGGGGATAAGGATATTTTCCCGGTATGATGCGGCCTCCGACAAAGAGGTCCAAATCCCCATCGGCATCCATGTCATTTGCTAACACGACAGAACCGCTTTGATCTATTTTCGGAAGCGTTCCCGCTTTTGCTTTAGTGAAGTTGCCATTGCCTTTATTGATGTAGAGTCGATCCTGATAATGCCGGTCTCCTAGGTCAAATTCGCTACCTCCGCTCACCACATACAGATCCAGGTCCTTATCCCCGTCCGCATCAAAAAACACTGCACCTATATCCTCGTAGCTCTTATCTGAAGACCAAGGCTGTGAGGGTCCGGCATGAAATTGTCCATTACTTCCCTGGAGATAAAGTCTTCCGCTTTGGCCAATCGCCCCTCCGATAAATACGTCTTCCAGTCCATCCCCATTGACATCTCCTTTGGCCATTTTTGGCCCATTTTGAGATTCTTTCTGCGGAAGCAAGACTTCTCTCGCAAAATCATTAAATGCATTCTCCATGTGAACGAAGTCAATGCCTGACCGGGCTGTCTTTTCGACCATTAATGGGGTGGGTAGAGGGGCTTTTTGGTAGGGGGAGGTTTTTTCCTTGGATTGGTCTATGACGAGCATTTGGTCCCCTTTTACATGGTGGAGGGTAGTAACGGTATTGTCCGGCCAAATGATATCCAACTTGTCAATAGTGGTTGCTTTTCCAAGGCCAAAATGGATAATCGGGCTAGAACATGAATAATATCCACGTGTCAAAATCTGCTCTTGTACATGTTTCTTTTCATTGTAGATTGCATAGATACGGGCACCTACTGCAAATTTGTTCTTATCTTTCCCTATGAGTTTTATATCCAAATAATGATTACGATTGTCTGTGTTATTTTGGTAAATGGATAAAGTATCCCCCAAATTATTAATGATAAGATCCAAATCCCCATCATTGTCCAAATCCGCGTAGGCTGCTCCCTGGGAAAAACCCGGTTGTCCTAATCCTACATCCTTTGCTTTTTCCTTAAATTCATAGTTGTGTTGGTTGTGGTAAAAGCGATTGGGAAGTGGGGTTTGTGGAATTTGCTTTAAGAGTTTTAAAGGCTCAAAGGTGCTTTTTCCCTTTTTGTTGAGAAATCTCCCAAAACTATCGAAGTCGTTGTTTCGGACATCCCGGTAGACCCCGTTAGTGATAAATATATCCTTCCACCCATCATTGTCAAAGTCAGCCATTAACAATGACCAACTCCAATCCGTATAAGCCATATGGGCATAATGGCCGATTTCCTGATATTTCCCTACTCCGGTATTGAGTTGGAGCGTATTGGTCATATATTGATAATAGTTGCCCTTTTCGACATTTTTCCAAAAGGCTTCGGTATTCATGGCTCTCATATTGGTTTTGGAGCGATAGTGATCAGAAGCAGACATATCCAACGCTCCGATATCCTGAAACCCATCGTTATTGATATCTCCCACATCGCTGCCCATTGCAAAGTTGCAGATGTGTTTGACATACTTATCAAGCGATTCGGTAAATGTTCCGTTACCGTTGTTGATGTACAGGAAGTCTGCTTCGGCGTAGTCGTTGGTGATATATAGGTCTGTCCGGCCATCTTCATTGATATCTGTAGCGAGAACATTTAAAGTGTATCCCCAGTCTTGTAGACCGGCTTCCTTGGTGACATCGATAAAATGTCCTGTTCCATCATTTTTGTAAAGGTGGTCAGAAGTATATTCCGGGCCCTTCTGATTTGCGAATTCGGGTTTTCCGATCAGTCGCTTGTCCGGTGGTTGATTGCCGACCAACAAGTCGAGGTCTCCATCATTATCGTAATCAAAGAAGGTGGATTGCATAGTGAACCCCTTATCTCCGACTGAAGCCTCATCCGTTATGTCTTTAAACTTCAAATGTCCTAGATTGAGGTACAAGGTGTTCTTCCTCAATTCAGGATCCGGTTTCATACTGTTCTTAGAGATGTAAATATCAGGAAGCCCGTCTCCATTTACATCCCCTACAGCAACGCCAAAAGCCCATTTGCCATCCGGTTTTATTCCGGAACTAAGTGTGACGTCTTCAAACTTCATTTGCCCCTTATTGACATAGAGTTTCGAGGGCATTACATTGCCGGTTGCAAAGAAATCGAGCAGTCCATCTTGATTAAAATCAGCCACCCCAATGCCGGCACCATTGTAAATTGAAGCCCAGAATAAATAGTTGAACGTATTGGTTTCGATACATTTGTTAATAAAGCTAACCCCTGTTTTAGCAGGAGATAGCTTTTCAAACTTCAAAGAGGATTTTGCTTTTCTTGTATTTGTAGATTCGGTTGTATTAGCATTATTTTGAGGGTCACTACATGCAAAAAACAGTAGAGAAACGCATAAGGTGATAAAACGGAGGATAGGATAATATGAAATGGTAGTTTTTTTCATTTTCAATCGACTTTAACAGGAGAAATCATCTATTAATATAAGGCCACAAAGCTACTAAAAAACATCTGTTATATCGTCATTTTCAGTTATTTAGTACTTGGTGTTGCTAACAAGTTGGTCTATCTTTCACCAACTCAAAATATTGTGTATTAAAGAATGAAAATATGTGTTGCGTGTCTATTGTCTTATCCGGAACATTTTACTTGATAAGATCAAAAGCCATGTTGATACAAAGAATGTTTTATTAAAAAAATCTACTACCTTGCAACGTTTTCCAATTACGTTGCATTATAAGATCAAACGGAGGTAAGATGTATGAAATGTTTGACCTCTTACCTGCTGAAAAGAATTTTTAGATAGGAGACCGACATGATTGGTTTAATCATCAAAGGTTCCATCTGACGTTTAAAGAAGATAAATAGCCAACAGATGAAGTGGTTTGTAATCATATTGAGCTTAGTTTTATTTGTCCAATGTCGCAAGGATGATATAAAGCCCACACCTAAGAAGCAACGTCCGGCACATACTACAGTATTGGTCAACGCATCTATATTTGGCGTAGTTACAGATGAAGATGGATTGGGAAGAAAGAACGTCGAGGTCTTGGTGGGTAGCCAAAAGACAATCACAGATGATAAGGGATACTTTCTAATCAAAGATGTATTGATCGATAAAGAAGGAGCCACTGTACAGGTAAAATCAAAGGGATATTTTAATAGCATGCGTGTGGTTCGCCCGGATCTGAACGTTACTTCTGCCATATTGATAGAGACGATTGGAAAGAAAGCTCATAACCAAGGGAGCGTTTTGGCAAGCAACGGTGGGCGTGTATTGGCAGATGGGGTGCAGTTGGAGATTCCTTCTAAAGCTATCGTCGATTCCGGGCAAAATCCCGTGGAAGAAGAAGTGTCCATATTCATTCGTTGGATTAATCCGGAGCTAAGCAATACAAATACCTCATTTCCGGGGATATTTCTCGGAGAGGACAAGGAGTATGTTTTAAAATCACTATTTCCATACGGAATGATTGCGGTGGAGCTGGAGAGGCAGAATGGCGAGGTTTTAGACTTTGCCTCAAACGCCAGTGTTAAAGCACGGATACCCCTGCCCAAAGCCTTGGCCTCTTCAGCCCCCGCAACTATTCCGCTATGGTATTTTGATGTATCACTGGCTAAATGGGTGGAAAAGGGAGAAGCGACCCTTTCTTCTTCCGGAGATTCCTATGAAGCCCCTATCACTAAGACCGGATATTGGTCTGTTCAAGATAAAAAAAGCCCGGTTCAATTTTCTATGCGATTACTCAATGCTTCAGGAACTCCGGCAGATTACTTAAAAGTAACGATAGTCGATAGAGATAGGGTGGCTTATGATGGGGTTTTAGCAGAAGACCTTACCAACGAAAAAGGTGAATTTACGAGTTATTTGCAGGCAGAACACGCGTTTGTATTAAAGGTTTATAACGACTGTGACCAGATTGTGGAGGAAAAAGCTATCGGCCCTTTTCAGGCTGGCCGAAAGGCCGAAATGGGAGATCTTTATTTAGTGAATAAACCCGGAAATACTCCGTTTTCTATTGTAGGCACTTTGTACGATTGCGATTGGAGCCCGATAGCTGATGGTACAGTAAGATTGAATAATTCACGATTTCCGATTACTGCTATCACGGATGAGCAGGGAATCTTCAGCATTGGAGGTTATCTGTGTACTAATGAGAAGTATGTTGAAATTGTCGGATATGATCCTTCAGGAAAAGAAGTATCCGGCATTAATTATCTCCTTCCCAATACAGATGTTTCCCTCGGGCCCCTTCCGGTTTGCGATGCCAGGAGAGATAGCTTCATGGCAGTAAGAGTTGACGGAGAGTGGCACGTCTTGGATGGTATGTATACTTCTTGGGGGACAGGCAATGATAATTTGGATTGGAGTGCATTATCCCTTGATAGCAGCGTTATCCTTACGGTGCAAGTGCTCGAATTGAAAGGGATAGGTGACTATCCGGTTGACACGGTGAAATACAATTATACAGTAGAATTTGAAAAGAAAAATGAGACAGGAAGGGCTGTTAAGGATAGTGCTGTACTTAGGATTATACAAAAAGAGACGCACTCTGTCACAGGAGTAATAAGCCAAGGGCTGATAAGAGTCTATGACTACAATAACCGGCCCTTAAGAGATACCCGAGTTGATGTTTTTTTTAAACTTCCGCTGCCATAATCTCTCAACAATGAATGTAGCTTCGCTCATAAGATTATGTCAGAAGGAGGATCGCAAAGCGCAGGAAGATTTAGTACTGCGCTTTGCCCCTTTTTTATATCCCGTTTGTCGAAGCTACCTAAGAGATGGAGAAGAAGTCAAAGATGTCTTGCAAGATGTCTTTGTTTCTATTTTTAAGAATATCCATAAGATAGACCCCGATACGGATAATTTTAAAGCTTGGATGCGAAAAATAGCGGTCAATCAGTCACTGCAAGTCCTCAGAAGAATGGGACGCAAAAAAGAACTGTTGACAGATGACTACAACGAGATTACAACTCCTAAGGCTCCTGAAGCCTTTGGTGATTTAGAACACTCTGACATCTTCCAATTGGTCATGATGTTAGGGTACCCTTATAAACAAGTTTTTTGCTTGTATGCCATCGATGGGTATAGTCATAAGGAAATCGCTCAACAGCTGGAGATCAAAGAGGGTACGGTTCGCTCTGCTTATCATCGAGCTAAAGAAAAACTGAAAGAAATGATAAAAAAAAGTAACAAACTACAAACATCCTACTTACCCGGTTAAAACTTGAGATTATGAAAAGAGACATTTTTGAAAATAGAATAAAAGAGGCCATGCTCAGCTATGAGATGCCTGTTGATGGTCCGGATATTTGGGCCGGCGTCGAACAAAAACTTTATGGCAAGAAAAAGAAAAGGACCTGGTGGTTATGGTGGACTGGTGCATTGGCCGTCATCTTCTTGTCGGTCGGTGGCTATTTTACGTATTCTTCCAACGGTCCTTCTACCCACCATCCCACTACATCCATAGCGTCCAATGTCTCCTCTAAGGATAATGCTACCCTCCATCAAATTTCCTCTCTTGTGGATTCAAAGGGAAAAAAGACCACCAATATCTCTCCCAATTCATCTTCCTCCACCATTTCAAAACAAAACAACCGCTCTCAAGGCAAAACGCCCGAAACCCCTGTTACCTCTCTCCATTCAAATGTCAAAACCGGGACGATTACAAACAAAAATCTTAACGCCCGACAAAGCAATAGTACTCAGACAAAACAGACTTTAAAGCCTAACAAATCATATACTTCTCTCTATCCATTCACTTGGGCACAAGAAAAAGCTCAACAAACACCTAATGTTCAAAGCAAAGACAATAATTCCTCCAATCAAAAACAGACATCTTCAATGAGCATGAACCGTATGGGGCCTATTATTCCGGGATTGCCCTCTTTATCTTCATATCTTGAGTTAGGCAATGAATGGAAACATACGATTCTCTCCTTTATCCTCATGCAGATGATTTATGCAGAGGATGACGATGCGGATCAAAAGCACCAACCCGGGCTCACCCCACATGCACATCTGGGTTATGCATTGTCAGCACAAGCAGGGTACGGGTTTATTCAACGTCAGCTCACGTCGTCAACACCCAATGACGATTATAAAACTTTGAGAGATGCTACGGAGAATACACTTGAGTCCTTGCAGGGGCGTTTGGCTATAGACATTTTGCCGGGCAAACACTGGAAATTTGCCCTGGGATTGGATTTTACCGCTATTAATGAAGAGCTGAATTATACTTACACCGGTTATACCGATGAAATCCTTCGAGACACTATTGTCAAATACTTGAAAGACAATACCAAGAGTATTTCGTATGAGGACAGAAAGGTGTTGTATGATTCGTCCTATCACACTTTTAATTCGCATGAAATGGTCGGCCTTTCGCTACAAGCCGGCTATCGTTGGTCTTCAAACCAATGGAACTTTTCCTTTAATGCCGGTACAAAATACGACATCTGGCAACGTAGCCGGGGTTATCAGACTACACCTAATGGTAAAGTGACGGCCTTTGATACGCGAAGTGACTTGCGTCCTCTTTATAAAACCAAGGGCAACCTTTGGGTGACTAGCACCTTTTGTATGGGATACCAATGGGATCAACATCACGAAATGTTATTCTCTCTCTCCGAACAATTTTTGCTTAATAATATCGGCAACACTACCTACAACCCGATTCGACAACAATACAATTTGCATGTATTGAGACTGGGATACCGGTATCATTTCTAAAGGGATAAGATGATGGTTGGGGCAATGAATGGGGGGATAGTTCCAATACCAAAAAAAACTATATCCGGCTCTATTTCTCCGATTCTTGAAGTCACTCCGGAAGTTGAAACAAGAAAATGGTTGAAACCATTACAAAAATTGATCTGTAACATCCATCCCACGGTTTTAACCGTTGGCTAAGTTAACGCCATAGCTCCTTTTAGAGCACCTAAATCATGGAAACAATTAAAAATGCCCGTTTGCAATCGAAATGCAAACGGGCGTTAGAAAAGTGACTAAGAAGGTATTAGTCTATCTGGATTTAATGAAACGGTAAGTTGCATTCTTTAGCCCGTTGGTGACTTTCACGAGATACAATCCTGGGGGAGCAGACCGGATATTAAGTTTTACAATTTGCTCTTTTGTCTCTTTGCTAAGTAATACTTTCCCGTCCAGATTGAGAATTTGTATTTGTAATTTGGAGGCTTTGGATTGGTTAATCACCACGGATTCATCTACCCAGCTGTAGTGAATATTATCTACCAGTTGGTTTACGTCTATCACGGCATTCATACATTTTATGGCCTTAAACTCGATTTCTTTGCAACACGGAGGTTGGATGTCATTGAGGCAAATCCTCGCATATTCATAGTCTTTTCCACTGATTGGATAATGACCGATAGATATTTCGCCGTATTTGTCCGAGTGGAAGAAGCCAACGAAACTGTCTCTGTCAAAAACATCAAAAGCAGTATTCGGCAGTGGGGTCTTAATGAAAATGCGGACGGTTTTATGATCCGGATTGCACTCTATCGCTCGTCCGAAAATACTATCCCGATTCAAAGGACAGGGGTCTCCTTTGCAACAAATCGGACCGAAGTTGTAAACAGCGCCGCAATGTTCTTGCCTTCTATCATACATCACTACTTTATACTTTGTGTGGCAATCACCGTGGAGCCCCTCGATTTTTACCGGCAATTGGCTGTATTTGAATGGCCCGTGGAGCTGACCGTTTAGTTGAACAAAAAAGGCTCCATTTCCTCCCATATGGTTTGCTCTAATCAAAATAGCAAAGGTTCCATCACTATGGCACGGGAAGGTGTCCACTGAAAGATCACAAATACTGCAGTCTTCCGAATTGTGGTCGTCTTCACAACACACTTTTCCCAATCCGGTATTCGCTCCACAATTCATATTGACTTCATCCTGTACGATAAACTCATAGGGCGTTTGACAATCCCCCTTCAACCGCAGTTTAACGGGAAGTTGAGAGTATTCGAATGTTCCATAATTTTTTCCATTTCCAAGGATATGAAACCGCTTGCTCGTATTGGAGTGTTGGAATCCAATATAGGCAAAAAAGAAACCATCCTGATCGCATTCCGTTTTCCGGACATACATATCGCGAATGTTGCAATCTCCATGGCCATCACAGCAAACCACGCCGAGATCTTTAGCCACTGTACATTCGTCTTCCCCACGGTCTAGGATAACAAATTCGTAAGGGGTTTGACAATCCCCTTTGAGGCGAAGGTGTACCGGTAGATTAGAGTAATGAAAAGTCCCATAATCGCGCCCATTTCCAACGATTTTAAAAAAAGTGCCGGTATTTATGTGCCTGAAATTGATCGTGGCACTGAAAAAACCACCTGAATCACATGGGCTCTTAATGACTTCTAAATCCCACAATTTACAATCTGTAGAGTCTTCACAGCATTCTATACCTAATTTCTCTGTTAATCGACAATTTCGAGGGTATCGAGAGTCTGACACTTGAATAAACTCCCTAGTCTTACAATCCGCTGCCAGCCCGTCAATAGTCAGAGGTAATTGACTATACTTAAAGGGACCGGATCGATGACCCTGGGTGAAAACAAAGAAAGATCCAATTTTGTCAACTCCTTTGTGTTTGAAATTAATCCGGATGCTGTACTTTTTTTTGATAGGATTACAAGGCAGTTTTTCGACTTCGAGGTTAGACCAATCACAGTAGGAAGAGTCGCTGCAACATTTGGCTGGAAAGAATAATTCGGTCAAGGCACACTCTCTTTGGCCAATCAATGGATCTGAAACAGTCACGTCATATTCGCCTTGGCAATTGGCATAAAGCCCTTCGATCTTTATGGGCAAATCACTATATTTATAGTATTTCTGAAGATATAAGTTATTAGGTGCACTGCTTCTAACTGTTAATGAAAAATATTTATTGGGAAGTGCCATATCATGTTTGAAATCAACGAATAAGTTATATACTCCTTCCAATCGGGTGCATTCTACCTCTGTAGTTAAAGAACCCTGAGATTTGTCTATCGGGCACTCCGCCTCTTCACAGCAAATGACCTTCCAATCATAAAACAAGTTGCACATAGGGTTATTCTTATCCCGAAGGATAAAACTGTAGATGGAATCTTTGGGGTCGCACTCATTCTTCTTTGGGTTAAACCAAAACGGTCTTCCGGAATTGGCAAAGGAAACAACTTCCCGGTATCCGGGACGCTCAAAAACAAGCTCCAGTGAGTCTAAATAATCTGAAGCTTGATAAATAATCTCAAAGAATTGATATTTCTCATCCTTCAGACTGTCAAGGCAATGGGGAATAACAAGGAATTGCTCTAAGAAACAAGAATCCTCAACCTGTGCTTTAGTATGTGTCGTAAAAAAGCTTAGGCTAATAAAGAATAGTAATAGAATTTTTCGATAAAGCATATTGTAAAATTTTGGGTGAAAGAAAATGGAGTTTGCTCTGAAATATCAAACCTTCTCAGTACGGTAGAGCTAAATATTTCAGTGTAAACTCACAAAGGTTATACTTCTCTTACATCCTAACTTGACAAAATGCTACAGTAAAATCAGAAAATATTATTGCCACATAATAATATGGTTAAAACTATAACCTGGAGCACAAGAGTACTAGATATGATCCCAATTGAATTGGTCGAGGTTTTTAACAGCTGCTTTGGCCAATTCGATGGCATTTCGGATATCGCCTTTGTGGGACATCTCTATAACCTGATGCAAATGCCTCATGGGTACCGATATCGCACCGGCAATTGCACCATTTTTGCCATATCTCTGAAGGGCAGCCGTATCTGTTCCTCCTGCCGGTAGGATTTCGGACTGCCAGGTGATATTGTTTTTGTCTGCTTGGTTGCGAAGATAATGCACCATCCTTTGGTCACAAATCGTTGCGCTATCCATTATCTTGATCGCAGCGCCATTACCGAGTTTGGTGCAATATTCATGAGGTTGGGCACCGGGTAGGTCAAAGGCGACAGTGCCATCTATCGCGAGAGCAAAATCCGGGTCTAAGCTGTGGGCGACTGTCATGGCACCTCTTATGCCTACCTCTTCTTGTACCGTAAATACACCATAGACATCATAGGGGACCTCTACAGCCTTGAGTTCTCTCATCATCTCTGCAATAATGTATACTGCGACTCTGTTGTCCAGACTCTTAGAGTTGACACAATCCCCCATTTCAATCAGGATACGCTCGCGGGTGATGGGATCGCCCACTCTAACAATCTTTTCTACCTTTTCTTTGGGTAGTCCGGTATCGATAAAGAAATCTTTAATCTGAAGGGGTTTGTTCATCTCTTCCTTAGTCATCATATGGATGGGCTTAGAGCCCATCACGCCGATAATATCCTCTTTCCCATGAATAATCACCCGTTGGGCAGTTAGTGTCTTCGGGTCAAATCCCCCCAATGGGTAAAACCGAATAAATCCGTTGTCGTCGATATGATTGACGATAAAACCAATCTCGTCCAAATGCCCTGCTAAAACGATTCTTTTTGTCGAATCCTTTCCTTTTTTTAAGGTAATAAGGTTGCCCATATTATCTATGTAGGCTTCATCCACGTAGGGTCGTACCCACTCCATTACCGTTTTTCTAATGCGGAATTCATGTCCCGGGGCTCCCGGGGTCTCACAAAATAAGCTCAGTGTTGTGACGTCAATCATTTATTTATTTATCTTTTATTTTATACAATACAAAAGCAGGAGGGATATTTCGCAATACGAATTTGATTTTTATGTCTCCAAAGATTTTTTTATATACCTTTTTCAAGACAAGCGAATAATGAATTTGGCTAAAGGCTCCTCCAGATTTTAACACTTTGTTACACAATGTGAGAATGTCCATTGTCATTTCTTTACTAAATGCTACAAAAGGTATAGCAGAGATGATAGAATCGACTTTGGAAATACCATTTTGCTCGAGATAATACTCCAATTTCTCCGCAGAATCCTGGATGACCAATAGCCGAGGGTCATCTATTTCTCTTAAGTGCTGACAAAATTGGTCGTTGACCTCAAAACAAAACAGACGCGCATCCGGATGCATTGCTTTGAGAATATGATGGGTTACCACGCCATCTCCTGCTCCCAACTCGACAATATCCCTCGCTGTATCAAAATCAGTAAACGAAACCAAAGCCTTGCAAGCTTCCTGAGAACTCCTGGTAATCGTGCCTGTAGTCCTCAGATGGCGTACGCTTTCCTTGATAAAGGAGATATAACTCATATTTATTTATTTTCTTTTAGAAATTGGTTTAGGTCCGGATACTTAGACACAAAGTCCATTAACTCATTTCTACTCAATCGACTTCCCTTATAGTAGGGCACAATTCTCAGTTGTTTGAATCGATTGGAATCCAGATTCTGTAAGCCAAATTTTGCATCGCGGTAAGTAGAAAATACTCCTATCAAATAATCGACACTCCGTCCCTTTCCGATACGCTCTATGATGGCTTTATTTTGTTTTGAAATAAGCGGATTGATAAACATCTGTCCGCTAGACTGTAAATAGATCTTATAGTAAATACCTTCCGGATATTCTTCCGGATAACGCATGCGATAATACTCGGGTACTTTGGGCTTTTCATATTCTACCTTTAGATAGTCCGCATGACCTTTGAGTTTGAATTCGATTCGGCTGTTGAATTTACGCCCCACTTCGCTTTGATGTCCGTTAATAACCTCCTTGGCGATCTCAAAGCGATCGCCATACCCCCGTGTTATTATCCGGTTGGAGGCTATACCTAAGTTTTTCAAATATCTTCTTACTATTTCTGCTTTTTGAAACGACGTATAAAGCGTTTGCCAAGGTTTTGGCTTTGGCGACAAATATCCATTAATCTCCAATAAGAGATTTGGGTGCGATTTCATGACAGTGGCTATCCTTTCGAGATACGTCAAAACGCGCTGGTCTGACAAGTACTCCTCTGCTTCAATAAATATGGGGTGAAGAAGCAGCGTGTATTTCTGCTTCCTGACGTTATTCTTTTTTAAGAGTTGTTTCTTTTTCTCGAAGTATTGGTAAGTTCCTTGCCAATCGGTCTTAAGAGATTTGAGCTCGTCGTACAATACGGCAAAAATAAATGGGTCATTGGAGTAGAATTGTTCTGTACGCAATTGGTCAAAGAAGATATTGTATATATCAAAACCTCCTTCCCCTTTCGGCCGGTTGGAGGAAAGAAGTGCTTTATATCCATCATTATTCAACACGAAATGCCTATCATCCGCACCAGAATTGATGGGAAATCCGACATTCTCCACTTCTGACCAGGATAGGGACTTATCATTGAGATGGGCACGAACGACGTCAAATCCACCGGAACTATAAGAGGAATTGGTACTATAATACAGTGTCCTGCCATCATTGCACATATAGGGAGTGATTTCGTCATACCTCGAATTTATCCCGGGTCCCAGATTGACAGGGTATTCCCACTTGCCATTGCGATATAACGACATATATAGGTCATATCCTCCGTACCCACCGGGCTTGTCCGAAGCAAAAAACAATATGGAGTCTCTGTATAAAGATAACCCCATGCGTCCATCAAATCCATAAGTATTAACCCCCAAAGGGTAATCGGAAGAAGAGGAGGTGTAATCCCGGTAATAAATATTTCCATCTTTCCATGTGCTCCCCTTGTAGAAAATCAGTTTTTGCCCGTCCCCTATGATGTCCAGAATAGCTTTGTTGCCCTTATTGTGACTTGTATCCAAGGCCACCGGTCGCGTCCATAGTCCTTGATTATCGATAGTATAGAAAATACTGGAATTCGAGCCATCGGTCGAAGTATAGTAGATTTTCCCTTTGGTGGTAGGGCTGTAGCGGGCACCAAATTGATGGGTCTTCGTATTGACAGAAGGGCCAAAAGACTCTATCAAAGCTACGGGCTTATTGCGCTGCATCCAAACACCGCGGTCTGCTTGCAATAAATTGCGCTTGACGAAAGAGCGTTTTTTGTCTTTTCTGTCCGCCTCCCTCAACCACGTCTTATACACGATGACAGCATCCTCAAAGTGCCCCAACTGCTGTAGTGTCTCCCCCATCAATACATACGCCTCAAGTTCTTTATATCCCTTGTCTTTAATAATCTCATCCAACCAGGTGTAAGCGTGCTCCACGTCGCCGGCTTTCAATCCCGTTTCCGCTGCCTTCAAGAGCCAGGAAGTTTTCTTTTTGCCATTTTCAATAGACGCTATAAAATAGGGAAGCGCTTCGGTATAACGTCCTTTTTGGTACAATACGCGTGCATTCTTGGATAACTTATAGGTCTTAGCCGAACATCCGGCCAGAATCAACCCCAATAATATACCAACGATTAGATGGCACCCCCATTTGCTGACTAAACCAATCATCGCAAAAGGGATTAAATGGCCTGATCTATATCAAAATGCTCGAGATAGTGTTTCACTTTGTTGGCAAATGATCCACCTAGAAATCCGTCAATTACCCGGTGATCATAAGATAAGCTGAGAATCATTTTGTAGCGAATAGCGATCACATCATCTCCATCGGCGGTCTGTATGACGGCCGGCATTTTTCGAATAAGTCCGGTCCCTAAAATAGCTGTTTGTGGAAAATTGATAATTGGTGTACCATACAAGTCTCCGTAGGAGCCCACATTGGTGATGGTAAAGGTGCCGCCCTGGATATCATCCGGTGCTAATTTGTTATTGCGTGCTTTGTCCGCAAGGTCAAATACCTGATGGGCCAATCCCGCCAGATTTAATTGATCCGCATCTTTAATAACCGGCACGATGAGATTGCCATTGGGTAGGGCAGTGGCCATTCCGATATTAATTCGTTTCTTAAGAAGAAATTTATCTCCATCGACGGAGCTATTCACCATGGGGAAGTCTCTCAATGCTTTGGCAACTGCCTCGAAAAAAATCGGAGTGAACGTAAGTTTTACACCGTATTTTTGTTGGAATTCCCCTTTTACTTTATTTCGCCATTTCCAAATTCGTGTTACATCTGCTTCGACATACGAAGTAACATGCGGGATGGTTTGCCAGGAGTTTTGCATACTTTTGGCAATGAGCTGTCGCATCCGGTCCATCTGTACCACTTCGACATCATCGCCATAGTCTTTCGTCGCTTGAGCACCATTATTTGCAGGTGCAGGAGTTGAAACTTTGGGCGGTGCTGCCGGTGCGGGGGCTGAGCTCCTGTTGGCAAGATAAGCGAGTATATCCTTTTTGGTCACTCTCCCGTCTTTCCCCGTCCCGGGTATTTTCTCGAGCTCTTCCATACCTATCCCCTCGGTTTTGGCGATATTGCGCACTAACGGAGAGTAAAATCTGCCACTAGCGCCTGTTTTTGTCACTTGGACAGATGGGGCAGATACCTTTGCTTCTTGTGTTGTGGCAGCAGCCGGGTTTTGGGGTGCTGCAGCAGGAGCAGGAGTAGCCGAGGCCGGTGTGGGAGTAGGTGCCGGCTCGTCAACGGTGGCTGTAGCGTCTGTTTCAATAAGGGCAATTACCTCACCTATAGGAACGACGTCTCCTTCATTGTACTTTGTCTCTACAAGCTTTCCTGAGACAGGTGATGGCACTTCTGAGTCTACTTTATCGGTAGCTATCTCCAATAAAGTGTCGTCCTCATTAATGGACTCTCCGGGTTGTTTGAGCCATTTCAATACGGTAGCTTCTATAATGCTTTCGCCCAGCTTGGGCATGATAACTTCGACTTTAGCCATGATTCTGTTTTATCTTATTTGTGAGTACTCTATTCGATAGAGCGTGCAAATTTACATAATTTCCCAACACCTATACTTGTTGAAACGGCCCTATGTTAAGCTTAGACGGTCATTATCTCCTTCTCCTTAACCTCAAGCAGGTGGTCCACCTTGTCATAATAGCTTTTGATGAGTTCCTCGACTTCTTTTTCCTTTCGTTTTGCTAGGTCTTCGGGATAACCGTTTTTTACTTCTTTTTTGAGGAAGTCCATTAATTTGTGTCGTGCATTGCGAATGCTGATTTTAGCCTCTTCGCCTTCCGCCTTGGCTTGCTTGACGAGAGATTTTCGTCGATCTTCCGTCAAAGCAGGAATCGTTATGCGGATGATCTCGCCGTCATTCTGTGGAGTTAATCCCAGATTGGCACTAAAAATGGCATGTTCTATTGGCGCCAACATGGATTTTTCCCATGGTTGGATGATAATCGTCTTCGAGTCGGATACGGTGAGATTGGCCACTTGACTCAGGGGAGTGGGAGTACCATAATACTCTACCAGCAAATCATCAAACAGCGAAGTGGAAGCTTTTCCCGTCCGGATCTTTACCAGCTGATGCTGCAAGTGATCGATGGATTTGTTTAAGAATTCTTTGCCGAGTTCCATATATTCTTCAACGGTATGTTCCATATGACTTAGTTTTTATGTTTTATGAATAAATGTGATTTTCCGGTATGAAATGGTACCATTTCATACCGGAAAGTTAATTTCTATTGTTGTATTTAGACATTAGATAAACGACCATAACCAATGCCGAAATAGCTGCAGCAACGTAGGTCATGGCAGCCCAAAACAATGCATCCTTGGCGCCGTTGTACTCTGACCCTTCCAGCACTCCTTCGTCAGAAAGCCAGTTTAAAGCTCTCTTGCTAGCGTCAAACTCCACCGGCAATGTGATGAAGGCAAAAAAAGTAGTGATGAGAAATGAAATGATGGTGATGAGCATCAATTGTGGAAAACTATTGAGCAACATAAAAGCACCAATCAATAAAAACTGCTGCGCCCTTGCAGCAAAACTCACTACCGGAACCACGGCGGAGCGAAGCTTTAACATCGCATAAGCCTCTTTGTGCTGTACTGCATGCCCGCATTCGTGTGCCGCTACCGCAGCAGCGGAAATAGAGTTGCCCCGGTACACATCAGGACTCAATGTCACCGTGCGGTGGAGCGGATTGTAATGGTCTGTAAGTGTTCCCCTCCCCTCTATGATTTTAACCTCCGGAATACCATAATAATCGAGCATTCTACGGGCGACTTCATGTCCGGTTAACCCGTTGGAAAGGCGGACCTTTGAGTATTTTGAAAACTTGGACTTCAGGATTCCGCTCACCACCATCCCCACCAACGACAGCACGATAGTTATACCATAAAATCCCATATCATAATAACCCAACATCATAAGAGACCCACTTTAATTTATAATATCAAATCCGGTAAATGGTCTTAATTTCTCAGGTATAACAATTCCATCTGCCGTTTGGTTGTTCTCCAAAAGAGATGCCACGATTCTCGCCAGGGCCAAGGCACTTCCGTTAAGCGTGTGTGCCAAGTGGATTTTACCCTCTTTGTCCTTGTAACGCAATTTTAATCGATTGCTTTGGAAGGTCAGGAAATTGGATACCGAGCTCACCTCCAACCATTTTTCTTGCGCCGCAGAATATACTTCAAAATCATATGTCATGGCCGAAGTAAATCCCAGGTCCCCCCCACACAACCGGACTATCCGGTAGGGGAGCTCCAATTTTTCGAGTACACTTTTTACGTGATCCACCATCTCATCCAATGCGGCCCAGGAGTGGTCCGGGTGTTGCAACTGGACGATTTCGACCTTGTCAAATTGATGCACCCGGTTGAGCCCCTTGACGTGTGCGCCGTAAGAACCCGCCTCTCGCCTGAAACACGGGGTATAACCGGTCATTTTAATGGGAAAATCACTTTCACGAAGTATGACATCCCTATAGATATTAGTGATCGGTACTTCTGCGGTGGGGATCATATACAAATCATCCTTGCATATATGATACATCTGCCCTTCTTTGTCGGGCAATTGTCCCGTTGCTCTCGCCGAGTCGGCATTGACCATCAAGGGAGCCCAAATCTCTTCATAACCGGCCTTCGTCGCTTGGTCGAGAAAGAAGTTAATTAATGCCCGCTCTAGCCTTGCGCCCTTACCGCGATAGACAGGAAAGCCGCTTCCCGTCAGTTTTACTCCGAGTTTAAAATCAAAGAGGTTGTATTTTTCAGCCAATTCCCAATGCGGCAGTGCCCCTTCTGGAAGCGTAGGCATAGGCTTTTCCCATGCTTGGTACAAAAAATTATCTTCCTCTGTTTTACCCTCAGGAACCAGCTCGTGAGGGACATTGGGAATGGATAAAAGAAGGTCTTCCAGCTTAGTAAACACCTTGACTCCTTCCTCTTCCAAAGCCTTAATGCGTCCCTTTATTTCAGGAATTGCAGCCTTTATCTTGTCTACAGCAGATGTCTCACCGGTTTTCATCAAGCCCCCGATCTGCTTCGAAAGGGATTTTATTTCGGACAAGAGTTGGTCTTTCTCCTGTTGGATATTTTTTCTTCGACTATCCAATTCCAGAACCTCATCAACGATTTTTAACCCGTCCTCATCCCAATTTCGTTTGCGCAAACCGTTTTTTACTTCTGCAATATGCTCCTTAATGTACTTAACTTTAAGCATTTATCTAAATTCTGTTTTTACGTTCAATTAAATATTTTGCAAAGATACACCGCTCATTCCTAAAATATTCATATTTTTGCGCCATCTTATTCGCAATGCCCTTTTTCTACTACTGTTTTAAGGCATTTGGAATTCCCTCAATTATCAATCTTGAGTAATTTAATTTAAGTCTACCTATTTACTAAGTATTCACTAATGTTGATGTGTTATGTATGATATATTGCAGTTGAACGATAAACTCGTAACTGAACTGAGAGCTATAGCTAAAGAATTGGGTGTTAAGCGCACGTCTACTCTCAATAAGCAAGACCTCATTTATAAAATTTTAGACCAGCAAGCGCTCACTGCAGAAGCTCCTACCGAAGAGGTGCCTGAGAAGCCCAAGAGAAGGCCTGCAACCAAGAAACAAGAGACAAAGGCCCGACCCGGACGTCCTAAAAAATCACCGAAACCGGAAGAGCAAAAACGAAAGGAACAGCCGGAGCCTAAAGCTGAAAAGTCCGATAAACGAGTGCAAGCTAAACCGGATAAAAGAAAAAATTCAAAAGCATTGACTCCCGAGGAGAAAGTAAAAATGCTACTGAAGAAAAAGAAAGAACAAACTAAATCCGACAGTATAGAGAAGGTAGAAGATAACAAGGCTATAATGGCCCCAAAAGAATCAGATATCGTTTTAACAGATACGAAGCCCCAAGCGGTTGAGGTAAAAGAGGAAAAGGTCGTAAAAAATCCTCCACCTCCACCAAAGGAAAAGAAGATAGATGTTATCGCCGAGTTGGAAGGAGTCGTCGTTGGATCAGGAGTGCTCGAAATGATGCCCGACGGGTTTGGCTTTCTTCGGTCACCGGATTATAATTATCTCTCCTCGCCGGATGATATCTATGTCTCCCCTTCCCAAATCAAACTCTTCGGCTTAAAAACCGGCGATACCGTTCAGGGGGAGATTCGCCCCCCCAAAGAAGGTGAAAAATACTTTGCTCTTCTTAAGGTGGAAAAGATCAATGGCTTGACCACCGAAAAAGCGAAGCAAAGAGTGCCGTTTGATTATTTGACACCGCTTTTCCCGGAAGAAAAATTCAGTTTGACCTCCGATCCACTAGGACGGGATATCGGCAATAGAATGATTGACCTATTTACCCCAATTGGCAAGGGACAAAGGGGATTGGTCGTGGCACAACCCAAGACCGGTAAAACCTTTTTGTTGAAGGATATTGCCAATGCCATTGCCAATAATCATCCGGAAGCCTACCTTATCGTTCTTTTGATCGATGAGCGTCCGGAAGAAGTGACCGATATGCGTCGAAGTGTCAAAGCCGAGGTGATATCCTCCACTTTTGACGAACCGGCAGAAGATCATGTACGTGTCGCGAATATCGTTTTGGAAAAAGCCAAAAGACTGGTCGAATCCGGTCATGATGTGGTCATCTTGTTGGATTCGATTACAAGACTCGCCAGGGCCTACAATACGGTCGCCCCTTCAAGTGGAAAAGTTCTATCCGGAGGAGTCGAAGCCAATGCACTGCACAAACCGAAGAAGTTCTTTGGTGCTGCGCGAAACATCGAAGGGGGTGGGTCTCTGACCATCCTGGCAACCGCTTTGATTGATACCGGCTCCAAAATGGATGGGGTTATCTTTGAGGAGTTTAAAGGTACAGGTAATATGGAGTTACAACTCGATAGAAACCTCGCCAATAAAAGAATCTATCCCGCTATCGATATCACTCGATCCAGTACGAGAAGAGAAGAATTGCTCCTCGGAGATACCATCACCAAACGCATGCATGTCTTGCGAAATCACCTCGCTGATATGAAGCCCGAAGAAGCCATCAACTTCGTTCGCTCCCATATGCGAAATACCAAAAATAATGATGAGTTCTTAATCTCCATGAATGGATGATTTTTTTAGGGAAATAACTGCAAAGTATATAAATTGTATTACCTTTGTGCCTCTTTTAGCCAAATCGTAAGAAAACTATAAATTTTATCGATATGAAAAGGACTTATCAGCCACATAATAAAAAGAGAATCAACAAACACGGTTTTCGTGAGCGTATGAGCACCAAGGAAGGACGTAAAGTCCTTGCCAAAAGACGTGCCAAAGGACGTTGGAAATTGACTGTTTCTGATGAAATGCACAAGAAGTAATGCTTAGTAGTGTAATAACACTTTGTTTGATTTCTTTTGTCCATACAAATGATATAAAGGCGCCTTTGTAGCGCCTTTTTTTATGCCTGTAACCGTATAAAAGTACTGTTCATAACCTCAATAATCTTATCTCTGCAATTGTCTTTTTATACGTACTTCCCATGACGATGAAACCATCACTGACATATCATAGAAAGCAACGCCTCAAACACCGAAAACAAATCTCTGAACTCTTTGAATCCGGCCATTCCAAACTTATCTACCCATTACTCTTTCGTTGGAAAAAAACTCAAAATATGGGTGAATCCTCTCGTATTCTATTTGGTGTAAGTGTATCCAAACGAAAATTCAAAAGAGCTGTCGATCGCAATCTTATAAAACGAAGGATGCGAGAGGCCTATAGACTGCATCAAAATGATTTGTGCTCACAAGATGCCTCTCTTAACATTATGGCAATATATGTAGCCTACGAAATCCTTCCCTTTTCACAGATAGAACGCGCAATGATCAAGGGATTGTACACTATCCGTAAATAGCATCGCTAAAGGTCGGCCTTTTTGACCACATTAGCCCCATCCTTGATTCAATGCATTGTTTTGATATGTCAAATGGTCTCAATATTTGTCACATATAAAATATAGCTGTATTTTGCAGTCTGTTTGCAATTCGGGGCAAGACGAAGAATATAATCTAAAAGGAAGCGCAACAAAGAAAGAATCATCTCAATTAATTTGATACTATACGGTAACAATACAACGGATTAAACTGTATTCTCCTATTATGATCACCTCACAAAACCCTCCCGTTAATGAGTACCATGAGCAAAAATAGAAAGATTGATACCCTCTCCATAGTTATCCCGGTGTACAACGAAGAAAACACCATTAAAAGCATCCTAGACGAATTGAGGGCATTGCGCTTAACCGATGATATCAAAAAGGAAATTCTTATCGTCAACGATTGTTCGAAAGACCGGTCGGAAGAGATTATCAAAGCATATATGGAGGATTATCCGGACCTG
>Ga0256832_1000058_pt1 | contig 66057 bp, 43 predicted proteins | sample 134614metaG_FD_190534 | JGI IMG/M metagenome (GOLD analysis project Ga0256832, IMG submission 190534) | Hydrothermal vent microbial communities from Lau Basin, Pacific Ocean - 134-614 | ecosystem: Environmental > Aquatic > Marine > Hydrothermal vents | place: Pacific Ocean: Lau Basin | collected...
AAAGGTATGCAAACAGCATTTGAATACTGGGGAAAAGGTGAAAATGATAAAGCAATTGCCACTTTCAACAGAATTGCTCAAGTAGAAAAAACAAATTGGATACCATATTACTATTCTGCTCAAGTCGGAATAACAAGCTCTTTTGGTGAGGAAGACAATACAAAAAGAGAGCTTTTGATGCAAAATGCATCTGTTGTAATTGATACATTGATGAAAATTGCACCTGATAACTCTGAAGTTTATACTTTGAAGGGTTTATTATTGACAGCTGAAGTCGCCTACAACCCAATGGTAAATGGAGCTAAATTGTCCGGAAAGACGATTATGACCTATGAAAAAGCGATAGCACTCGACTCTACGAATCCTAGACCTTACTACCTAAAAGCACAATTTCAAATGGGAGCAGCCAGATTTTTCAAACAAGATTTGAAACCATTTTGTCTTGAGGTAGAAAACTCTATTGAAAAGTTTGATAGCTTTCAAGTTAAAGCTAAGTATTTTCCAAATTGGGGAAAAGAGCAAGCTCTCAGCATATTAAATAGTGACGATTGTTCGGTTAAAGAAGTGAAAAAACAAAATAAATAATTATATTCGTTTAAAAAAATGAAATACAGCCAATAAAACAACTGATGAGTAATATAAAAAATATAAAATTAAATCTCTTGAGAGAACTGATTATTGCGGTGGTAATAGGAGTTGTTGTATTTATTTTTTTATATCTGTTTTTATGGATTGGCGTTGTCAATAAGAGCAATGTTATCCAGTATTTGAGTATATCCATTTTGTATTCTATCGCAGGATATGTACCCAATAAATATCTTGCTGTATATCTCAATTATAGGATTCCTTGGGAAAAACACCCCGGAAAAAGATTATTTTATGGGATTATTTGGGGGATTATTTTGACTATTATTACATTTCTATTTATTAATTATTTACAGGTTTGGTTTTATTTTGGTAAGAGTATTGGAGAATACTTTTCAGCAATGAGTTTTTCGCAATTCAAATTACCAATTTATATATCATTAGTGATGTTTCTTTTCTTTTACTTGTTTTATTTTTACCGTGAAGTACAGAAATTGAAGCTTAAGGAAGCAAAACTTCAAACTGAAAACGCCAAGGCAAAGTTCAATGCAATAAAGAACCAAATCGATCCTCATTTTTTATTTAATAATCTCAATGTTTTGTACTCTATCATCGATGAAAACCCCAAGAATGCAAAGAAATTTGTAAAAAATCTATCATCTATTTACAGGTATATTTTGGAACACAAGGATGTTGATTTAATCTCTTTGGACAATGAAATAGATTTTGCAAAAAGATATTTGGAGTTATTGAAATTTAGATTTGAAGATTCATTGAATTATACTATAAAAATAGAAAGAAGTAATGTGAAAATAGTTTCTTTAGCAACTCAGATTTTATTGGAAAATGCTATTAAGCACAATAAAATTACCGATGAAGAACCTTTGTTTATCAATATTTTTTCAGAGGATGACTATTTGGTAATTGAAAACAATTATAACCCGATATACGGTAAAAAAAGCACTAAGACAGGCTTAAAAAGCATAAATGATCGGTGTAAATTTTTATTAAAAAAAGAAATCGAAATAATAAAAACAGAAAAGAAATACAAAATAAAAGTACCTATAACGTATAATATATAGAAATAACTAAATAAAAATGATTAGGTGTATTTTTTTTTCGTCTTGCGGGTAAGATTCTCCTTTAGGAGTTAGAGGCAGAGAGTGGAATAAACGAAAAAATGAAATACTAAAATGATTTGAGAAAATATATGAAATTGAGGATTAAATAACTACTATGAGAGCTATTATTATAGAAGACGAAAAACCTGCTGCCAGAAGTTTGGCTAGAATACTGGATAACCAAGGGGTTAAAATTGAGGCGATGCTACATTCTGTAGAAGACGCTATCAATTGGATTGCGGCAAATGAACAACCCGATTTAGGCTTTTTTGACATACGTCTGGGAGATGGTTTGTCTTTTGAAATATTTGATGCTTTGAATATCGATTTTCCGGTAGTTTTCACGACTGCATATGATGAATATGCGATAAAGGCTTTCAAAGTAAATAGTATCGACTATTTGTTAAAGCCAATAGATGAAGATGAATTGGAGGGAGCATTGGGGAAATATCACAAACTAAAAAAAAATAATAATCAAATTCAAAATTTCGATAAAATAGCCAAGTTATTAAGTCCAACCGACTATAAAAAACGTTTCACAATCAAAATCGGTAGAAAAATCAAGCTTATCAATTCAGGTGATATTGCGTGTTTTTACAGCAAAGATAAAGCAACTTATATCAAAACCAAGGATAATAAAACACATATGATTGACTATCCACTGGACAAACTTGTTAAAATGCTTGATCCTGAATTATTTTTCAGAATAAGCAGACAATTTATTATCGAAGCGGATTCTATCGAGGAAATATATGCATACTCAAATAGTAGATTGGGTATAAAATTGAGTGGAATTAATATCGACGATATAATAGTAAGTAGAGAAAAAGTAAAGTCATTTAAGGAATGGCTTGAAAAATAACAGGTGCATTAGGTGTATTTAATTATTTTTCAAATCAAAAATAAATGTAAACTTTCCATATTGTATTTTTGGTGCAGAATAATCTGATTCAAACCGGTACATTAATATCATTTTAAGGGCTTTTACCAATAAATCACGATCTGAAATTGTGCTTTTCTCTTTATTAATTGCAGCACCTATGACCTTTCCTTTTCTGTTTATTGCAATATTAATCGATATTTTCCCATCCATTTCAGCTATTTTCTTTATTGGAGCGTGATATATTACTTTTCTTCCAAAAACACCCTCTCCATCAAAATCCAAAGAACCCAAAGCAGCACCTGTTAACATTTGCCCCTCATCGCTATCTCCTGCGGTATCGGAACTTTCATTTTTATCCTCATCTGAGATGTTTTTTGACACTTTTGTTTTTGTGTTATCCACTACAACTTCGCTTTCAGCTTCTTCAAGTGGCTCCACCTTTATAGTTTTATCTTCAATAGCTCTGGCAGTAGGCTTTTCTTTGGGAAGTTTCTCGAGAGTCTTCTTGGTTGATCCCATACCTGATGATTTACTGGTATTGGTAAATTGAATTTCAATAAAATTTGTTTGCTCCATTTCAACTGCCTTATTTATACTTTTAACAGTATAAAAAGTGGTCATTGCCGCAACGATAAGCGATAAGTGAAATAATACAGAAAATCCTAAAATTCTTTTTCTCAATAAAACTTCCTTCGTTTTCATAATTACTTTTTTTTATTTTGATAATAATTGATGTGCCACGCAAAAAATGACTAGATTTATGCACTTATTTCTTTGTTTGACGTCTAACATTCGATTATGTTAAATCAATTTGTATTAAGGTTTTCATAAAGTTTTTAGAAAAATTGTTAATATTTGTTAATATTTTTCTACTTTTATAGAATCACTTTGGTTTTTGGAGTGATAAGTTTAAAAAATGGCTATTAAATTTGGATTGGGTAAAAGAAATAAAAGAAAACGAAAACAGGGCGTTAAAACTTTTGTATAAAACTTACCGGACAGATGTTTTTTCGTGGTTAAAAAAAACTTATAGTCTTGACTATGAAACCAGTGCTGATATTTTCCAACAAGCTGTTATAATAATTTATGATAAGGTCATTCAAAATAGACTGTCAGAAGAGACAGACAATGTTAAGTCATATCTTTATGGAATTTGTAAAAACAAAGCATTGGAACATATAAAATATATTAAAAAAGAGCATGATAAAAAACAGAATTATTTGACCGGTTCTATAGTAGAAAATAAAGACCAAGAAAGTGATTTTAAACAAAAAAATATTAAAATCATTCAAAAAATTTTAGAAAAAATCGGACATCCTTGTAAAGAGATTTTGGAATTATTTTATTACAAATCATGGGATTTTGAGGAAATTTGTGAGAAAATGGGCTATAAAAACACAAATACAACAAAAAATTTAAAATATAGGTGCTTAAAAAGGTTACGATTACTGTTTTTTGACCATGTATAAGTAGAAAGAGTTATCGGATGCCGGAAAATATTTTTTCCGGTTAAAAAAATGGCAAAAAAAATTGATATGACAAATGAAAGGATTGATATAGATCATATAGACCGTTATCTACAAAACGAGTTAGATAACAAAGAGAAAACTTTATTTGAAGAACGATTGAAAAACGATGCCGAATTTAATGAATTGTTTTTATTTTTGAAAACACTAAAGGAGAGTGTCAGGTATAGTGTTTTAAAAGAAAAAGCCGATCTACTAAAGGAATACGAATCATATATCCAAAATAATAAGCCAGGTAAAAACGGTAAGTTGAAAATATTATATTTTGCAGTTTCTGTAGCAGCAATATTTCTAATACTTATATTTTTTGTTCCGGATATGATGAATTTCAAAAACAAAAACCAACCCATTTCACAATACTTTGAAGCCTATCCAGCACATGTTTTAAAAAGAAGCAGCAAACAAGATATATCAAAATTAAAACAAAAAGCATATGCCTATTACGGCATAGCAGATTATAAAAAGGCGTCTTCGCTCTTAGCTGAATTATGTGATTCCGGCGATAAGGAAAGTTGCTTCTATACAGGTGTGGCATTACTCGGTTCAGGAAATCCCTCTAAAGCTTTGGTGTTTTTTGAGATAGAAAATTTACCATTTGATAAATCGACTATATTTTGGTACAGAGGATTATGCTATTGGGAGTTGGGTAAAAAACAAAAAGCAAAAAGCATTTGGAAGAATATTGACAAAACCAGTCCTTATTTTAATAAAGTGAATAAAATTAATAAATGATACTATGATAGAAAATAAAAGTAAATGTAAACCCGGTACACCGGCTATTTCCTCTCAAATAGTCAGCTGTATAATCAAGCAAAAAGCACTAAATAATAATTTTGGTATAGTCACGATTAACGGCACTGATGTTGCGTATTTTAATTATAATAATATTTATTCTTACAATGTAGGAGATTCCGTATTTTGCTTTGCTTCGGATAATGCAGGAATAGATATTTTCATCTCGGGAAATCTTATTCCATATCCTGCCGGAATAAATAAAATAGCGTACAATTTGCATACTCCGAAAAAATCATTGGCTGTTTACGGAGGTCCTCGGAAAGGAACTAAAAAGGATTTACCACCGGAAATACCGGAAGAAGGGAGTAATTCCAACGGTTTGGTCTATATTTTCAATGACTGTGGAGAAACGGCTGTTATGAATGAAAATCCCAATATGGCAAATACATGGGACAGGGGTGAATTAGTTGTGGTAGGTGCACACAAAAACTTTGTATTATATGATTACGTAGGACCAACGGCGGGTTCTTGGCAACCATAATAAAGTTTACTTATAGAGAACAAGACTACCGATATATGATCTTTTCTGATTGTTGTTTCTAATAGTTTCCAAATATGACAATTTAGCTTTTCTCAATGCCTTGGAATAATGTATGAAATTCTCATTTCTAATAGTTTGATAAAAAGAATCAATTATGCTTTTTGATGCTTCATCATCCAAATCCCACAAAGAAGATATGACTTTTTGAGCTCCACCGGCATAAAATGATTTTGCTATACTATACATAGATTCCTGATTATAGGCTTTCCCTCTTGCAGATTGGCAACTGCTTAGTACCATTAGATCCGGATTAATATCGTGATTCATCAATTCGTAAGGATATAAGGGAGATATTTTCTTACCATCTCTAAAGTAGATGCAACTTCTGAACCTGGAGTTTTCATCCGCTTTACCGTGTAGTGCCAAATGAATTATCGAATAGTCTTTTGCATAGTCAAAAAAATTATTCTTTGTTGACTCCATACCTGAAAAAACCATGCATTTATCTTTAAACATTTTTTTTATGCCCTGTACTTCCCTGAAACCACCCGGTAATTCAGTAAGACTGTCGATGTCCCAATCTGAAATGGTTTTGCTATCGGAGTATGAGAAAGCTAAAACCGTATTGGTCTTTTCTTTTACACCGGAATATAAAAGAAGATTTCTAATAGAAAAAGAATATGAAACATCAAAATCTTCAATAAGCATTTTATTGCTTCTCATATCGGTTACCAATAATTCAAATGGTATATTATATAAATTTCTATCCGGAATTATAAGTAAGGAATTTGTATTTTGTTTTTTGAAATCATCATTAACAAAAAACAACAATTTGTCATACAAATATGCAAGTTTTAGGTTTAAAATAGAATCCTTGGAACTAAATCCCGAAAGCATCTGATATGTAGAATCGGTTTGTTTCAATACATTTGATACATTATCAATGGAATAGATTTTTGACAAATTACCATCAGAGACAAATACATATCCTTTATCGGTATCAAAATCACCAAATGGGAAAAAATAATCAACTAAAATTTGATTGTTTAAACGGCAATACTCTTCGATTTCTCCCAATGTATTTGTATTGGATAATCCTGTTTGTAATGGAAGTTTATAATTTTCCAATCGCTTTAATTCTCTATTCAATAATGCGTTGATAGAGTCTGATTTAGTCTTTTTTTCGTTAAGTTTAAATCTTATTTTCTCTATTTTTTGTTTCAATTCTTTTAATTCGCTATTAAAACTATTATAAGCCATCCTTTCTTTCAATAGAGTCATCCCTTTGTATTTACTAAGGATATCTATCGCCATAGTGAAATATTTTTTATCCCTTGTTTTATTGTACAAAGTATAGCAAAAATCAAAATAATGATAATAATACAAATCAAGGCTTTGTTGATTGATCAATGTGACATCTTGATCGACGGAATTATAAAAACCGGAAATCAGACTATCTACCAAAGCGTATTTTTCGAGGGCGTATTTATGGGAAACCAAAATATTTTCCACTTTTGCCTTATCTGAATAAATAAAGGCAATATTGGATAAATATTTTATCAATACCGGATCGCTGTAAAATGCATTCAAATCACTATTATTATCTTTTAAAAGGGCTTGGATACAACGATTACCATAATAGATAGCTTTATCATAATTTCCTTCTACTCTTAATTTATCGCTGTACAGATAACATGTTTCAGCAAGGTGATAATAATTAGGATTTTTAGTAGAATTATATATATCAAATGCTTTTTTAAAAAATCTATCTGCTTTATCAAATTCATCGGATTCTAAAGATAAAATACCTTTTAGTTTGTACGAGAGAGCTTTTGTATCATTATCGTCTTTAGACAGGGACAAAAGTTTATTTATATATCGATTAGCCTGTTTTATACTGTCCAATTGTGTTAAGGCATTGATAATACCGATATAGAAATTTTTCATATAATAAGCTGATATATTTATTTGCTCTCCCAATTCAATTGCTTTTCTTGAATAATTTACAGACCTATTATATTTTTCGTATTCGTAAAGCACATTTGATTTAAGATCATAAGCCAAAGCTATACTTAATTTATTTTTAATCTCATTTGTCATAATATTCAGAGCCATATCAAGGTATGTCAAACTCAATTGATACTTGTGCAATCTCCTGTAAATAGTGGCTTGAGTATAATAATTCTTATATTTTAATTTACTAAAAACAGAGTCTTTTGTAAATAATTTTTCCTGCTTTTCCAAATAGTATTTTGCAGAATCAAGACAACCACCATAGTATGTACATGCTATTCCAATGTCGCTCAATGCTTTTACTCTTTCAAAGCAATCACCATTTCTTAAAGATTCATCATTAAAGGCAATCTTTTTGAGATAAAAAATGCAGGAATCTAACGATCCTTTTTCTAAGAAAAAATTAGATTTTTTGTTATAAAAATCCATTTTGAGTGATATATCAATATCCTTATTGGAAGACAATATTGAGTCATTTAGAGAAATATAATGCAAAATACTATCATAATCAAATTTATACTTGTATTGTTCCAACATCAAATTAGATAAAAACACTCTTTCTTCCGTATTAAAACCGGAATCAAAATATATAGAATTTAGTTCGGAATAATCATGTTTATTTACCAATGAATCAATTTTCACCAAAGTAGTATCTTCCGGTTTATATATACAATTTGCAATACGATTCACTCTCTTAGCCTTTTGTTTGCCGGGTTTTGAACACGATAAAGCGAATAGTAAAGTTAATAATATAAAAAATCTAAAAGGCATTGGTCAAGTTTATTTTGGGTCGTGTTTTTATTAGTGCTCTGCGAAATAAAATTAACCTGCAAATTACGATATATTAGCCGGATTTAAAAAGAAATGCATTTAATTATAAGTTAATATTCGCAATGATTTTATCTTTGTGTCTTGAAAAATAATAAAATAAAGTGAGAATAATACAGATAACAGATCTTCATATCCACCATGTAGATGAAGTTGTAAATGGCGTAAATACCAAAAACAATTTTATCAACATATTGAAAATAGTGGCCAAAATGGACTACGATTTATTGGTTATTACCGGTGATCTAAGCTTTTTTGACGGAAATGAACAGGTGTATTTTTGGATAAAACAACAGTTGGAAAAGTATAATATAAATAATTATCATGTAATCGGAGGTAATCATGACAATGCCGCCATAATGGCTGAAGTATTTGAAAAAAAACAAAATTTATATAATGATGAATTGTATTACTTCATAGAACCCAATATTGTATTCTTAGATACTATAAAGGGATATTGTAGCGATAAGCAAATGGATTGGTTTAAAGCTAAAATAAAAGGGATAAAAGGTATTGATCCTGTTGTTTTTATGCATCATCCTCCATTCAAATCAGGTGTTCCACATATGGATAGTAAGTATGCATTTCAACAGCCGGAAGAATTCGAAAATATTTGTAAACTGAATTCAAAAAAAATATTTGTTTTCTGCGGACATTATCACAATGAGATTTCAATTGTCAAGGACAAAATAAATATGTTTATTACACCATCAGCATATGTACAAATAGATATGTTCAATGAAGAATTTGAAGTTTACCACACTGTTCCTGCTTTTAGAATCATTGATATTGATGATTCACAACTAAAAACAACCGTCAGATATGTTTTTGATTAAAGATATAATTATTAGCGACTCTCTTTTTGAGGAATATTTTCAATGCGACATGGAAAAATGCAAGGGAGCTTGCTGTTGGGAGGGAGATTATGGAGCACCAATGACACATGGCGAAATAAGGGAAATAGAGAAGATTTTGGACAAAGTTTTACCGCTTTTACCCGGGAAACACCGGGAAAAAATCAATAGTGAAGGATTCTCCAAATACTATGAAATACCCAAAGATGTGACTCTCCAAAGTGGTAGAGGTGGTACAGGCGGAGTAGAAAAAGATTTTATCGGTACCAATTTAATGGAAGACGGTTCTTGTGTTTTTTTAGTAAAAAACAATGAGGGAATTGGGCTTTGTGCTCTTGAAACTCTGTATAGACAAGGTAAAACAGATTGGAAAAAGCCAATTTCCTGTGAATTATTCCCTGTCAGAGTAAACAAAAGTGAAATACAAGGATTTGAAGCTCTCAACTATTATGAATGGGATTTGTGCAACCAAGCTTGTGGATTGGGCAAAAAGAATAAAATGCCTGTATTTAAGTTTGTAAAAAACGCAATCATCAGGAAGTATGGTGAGGACTTTTATCACGAAATGGAGATTGCTTTTGAAGAGAGCAAAAAATAAAAGTGCTATTCAATCCGGATGAAGAAAAGAAACACCATATGGATATTGATAATTGTATTTCTCCTGCTTTTGCTGATTGGAGTAGTATTTTTGGCTTTATCTGTTGGTCAAATAAATTTTTCATTTGCTCAAATATTGGATATTTTATCAAAAAAAGAAGGTGTTGAATATTCTGTATTAGCAAATATACGACTACCAAGGATATTGTTGAGTTTCGCTGTCGGTGGAGCATTGAGTATTTCCGGTTTGGTTTTGCAGGGAATTTACCGTAATCCATTGGTTGAACCTTATACTTTAGGAATATCCGGAGGTGCGGCACTTGGTGTTTCTTTTGCTATAGTTTTTGGATTGCAAAATATGTTTTCAGGATTGACATTGCCGGTTTTCGGAATTATTGGAGCTATTGCTATGATAATATTATTGTATGTATTAAGCCTGAGAAAAGAATATCTGAATATCAACAAGGTTTTGCTGACAGGAGTAATGATTAGCTTTATGACATCCTCTATGATTATGTTTATTATGGCTACTACGACCTCTGAAAATCTACAAAGTATAGTTTTTTGGACTATGGGATCCTTAGAAGAGCCAAATGATTTATTGATTTACTTGGTTTTTGGAATATCTTTGGTGGGACTGGTCGTCATTTACTTATTCTCCGGTCATCTAAACGCCTTGCGGTTGGGAGAGGCAAATGCAAGATATCTCGGCATTAATTCCAGGGCTACTATCAAGATTCTATTTGTTATAGCCTCTATATTAACAGGGGTTAGTGTTTCTATCGCAGGGGTCATTGGATTTGTAGGCTTGATAATACCGCAATTATTGAGATATTTGATTGGGTCTGATTTTAGAATTTTGATTATTACAACATATTTGGGTGGAGCTATTTTTTTGATACTTTCAGATATTGTTGCAAGGACTATTATCGCTCCCAATCAGCTACCGATTGGAGTAATTACCGGAATAATAGGGGGAGCTATTTTTATTATTGCCTTGAGTAAATCAAAACAAGGGATATGAGTGTACAGATGAAAATAGAAAAAATCGTATGCGGCTACTCCGGTAGTTTTCTACTGAAAGAGGTGAGTTTTGATATTGAAAAAGGGTTATTCACAGGAATAATAGGACCAAATGGTTCCGGTAAAACAACGCTTTTCAGGGGTATTACCGGAGATATTGGGCTAAAATCAGGAAATATTTATTTTGAAGGCAAAAACCTTACATCATTTACGGGCAAACAAAGAGCAAGGAGATTTGCAATAGTTACACAAAAAATAGAAGTCGCAAATATTACAGTTGAGGAATTTGTATTACTGGGAAGATTTCCTTACAAAAAACCATTTCAGTTTTTAGAGACAGAAGAAGATTATAGGCTTGCCGGGAAGTATATGAAAATGACAGGTGTCTATAAATATAAAGACAAACTATTTTCAGAACTTAGCGGTGGAGAACAACAATTGGTTTCCATAGCAAAAGCTTTGACACAAGAGCCGGATATTTTGCTTTTGGATGAGCCTACATCTCATTTGGATATAGCACATCAGGTGAAAATATTGAATCTATTGCAAAAGCTTAATAAAACATTTAAGTTAACTGTAATAATGATTATTCACGATTTGAATCTTGCCGGAGAATACTGTGACCATATCATAATGCTTGACAATGGCAGAATACATACCTCAGGATCAGCAAAAGAAGTTCTCAACTACAAAAATATCGAAGAAGTGTATAAAACTCCCGTTGTAACCAGGGAAAATCCGATTTCAAAGAAACCGGCAATATTCTTGATTTCCGAGAGGGTATTAAAGGGGAAAATGTAATTAGTGTTAAAAAAACATTAAAATCTCTATTCCTCTTTAACTAATAATGATTATATACGTCTATATAGTGTATTTATCTACCGGAAAACAAATTTATTTTATAAAATTTAAAGTTGAATAATATGAAAATTTTAAGTGTTTTTGCTAGTTTTATCTTTGTTGCATTATTTTTACAAAATTCACATGCACAAATCGTCTGCCATGTAAATGACGGATACTATTATCATCATAATCATCACAGACATTATAAAAACAAATACAGGTATGACAGAAATTCCATAATTGAATTCAGAAAACGAATTGACCAAGGAGTATGGTCAGGGGAATTGACTAGAAGTGAAGAAAACTATTTGAAAAGAAAATTGAATCGTTTGGTCAAATACGAAAACAAAGCTTATAGAAACGGACATATCACAAGGTATGAAAGAAGAAAAATCGAAAAAAGAAAGAGAAATTTAGATAAAGCCATTTACGAGAAAAAACACAATTCGAGGACGAGATACTGATTGGTGGTTGAACAAAAACAGGCATTATTCACAGGTATTCTATTTAAGTATATTTCGTTTTTTCGTATATCCTGACTTTCTTTACTTTACAAACCTATTGACATATATGGATTTAAAGATGAAAGATCTATAAAACAATTTTATAATATGGTATGGAGCGTTGCTACTTCCCCCTATCATTTTTCGTAACATAGTAAGAAAAATTATAAGGGGGAGCGCTGAGCTTTTGCGTGATGGATGAGGGGGCAGTTGTGCAGAGAAACAAAAACCTAATCAAACTTTGAGTCTAATTCCTTCTGCTTCCAGTTCTATAAACTTTTGCTTGTACAAATTGCCCACACCTCTTTTAAAAGCTTTTTTGCTCAAGCCCAAAACCTTTTGGATCAATTGAGGAGAGCTCTTATCGGTTATTGCTATAAAACCATTATTTTTCTTTAGAGCATTTATTATAATCTCCGTATTCTTATCAATGCTTTTTCTGTACCCTATTGGTTCAAGCATAATATCCAACTTACCATCTGACCTTATCTTCTTAACAAAAGCTTTTATATGTTCTCCCTCCTCAATATGCTTATGAATATTTGTTTTGAAAATCAAACCCCGGTATTTGTTTTCGACTATTACATTCATACCCAACTCTGTCATGCCAAAAGGTAGGATATCAACCTCTTGACCCACTTTCAGCGCGATATTTTCAAAACTCAAAAACTTATTTATTTTGCTTGAGCCAATCAATCTCCCCGTGCTTTCATCTTGCAATAAATATACCGGATAAAATTTTCCTACTTCCATTTTTCTTCCTTGCTCTGCAAAAGGAACCAGCAGATCTTTTGGCAATCCCCAATCCATAAATGCCCCGTAACTATTGACATCAATCGCTTCCAAGTACCCGAATTCACCCAGTTTGATTTTTGGGTTCAATATTGTAGCAACTACTCTATCCTCCGAATCTAAATATATAAATACATCCGTTTCTTCTCCCAGAACTACATCTTTTGACAAATATGCATTTGGCAGCAAAACCTCATTTTCTTCCTCATCGATCAATATAAAACCGTATTCAGTCGGTCTTGCTGCAACCAATGTATTTATTTTCCCGATTTCCATTGTAGTTAACCTTCCTTTTCAGCTAAATACCTCTCTGCATCAAGGGCTGCCATACAACCTGTACCGGCAGCTGATACTGCTTGTCTATAAACTTTGTCTTGAACATCTCCACAAGCGAAGACTCCTTCAACATTAGTTTTCATCGTAGATTTTTCAGTAATAATATATCCTTGGTCATCCAAATCGATATAATCTTTGAAAATATCCGTATTGGGTTTATGTCCAATTGCAACAAAAACCGCTGCAACTTCGATATTTTTTATTTCATCGGTTTTGTTGTTTCTGACATCAATACTCTCCACGAATTGATCTCCCAAAATTTCTTTAATTTCAGTATTCCAAAGAACTTCAATTTTATCATTTTCAATAACCCTCTTTTGCATTATCTTTGAGGCTCTCAATTCATCTCTTCTCACAAGCATATATACTTTTTTTACTATTTTTGACAAGTACAATGCTTCTTCTGCTGCTGTATCACCACCTCCAACAAGTGCCACATATTGGTCTCTAAAGAAAAAACCATCGCATACTGCGCAGGCAGAAACTCCTTTGTTCATTAGCCTTTTTTCTGATTCCAATCCTAACCATTTAGCACTCGCTCCTGTAGCTATAATCACAGATTCTGCTTCGATTTCATGCCCCATTTCAGTTACAACCTTATGAGTTTTACCGTTAAAATCCACACTTGTGATTACTTCCATTCTGACTTCAGCGCCTACTTTTTCCGCCTGCTTTTTGAAATCTTCCATCATTTCAGGTCCCATTACTCCTTCAGGATAACCCGGAAAGTTTTCAACATCAGTTGTCATCATCAATTGTCCCCCGGGTTCAGGACCTGTGTAAACAACAGGATTCAAACCTGCTCTTGAAGTATAAATAGCTGCGGTATATCCGGCAGGACCGCTCCCGATTATCAAACATTTAATTTTTTCCATATTCTCATTAAAATTTATTCTTAAATATTTTATTTAGTTCAATACATTATGCTTGTTAAACACATTCTTATTTAAATTGTTTTACAGCTATTGAATAAAATGAAACCGAACTGCTCTTTAATAATACCTGAAAGAAAAAAAAGAAATACAGCTAATCAGGTGCATTTCATTTTTTCGCTTTTCCCTAATAAATCCATAGAAAGATACTATTGCCATTTTTTTATAGATAGTTTGGTTTATATATGAGAGAGCAAAACCACGACTGTGGTTTAATATGATTAGCCCCGTATGAAATGCGGGGTAAATTTGAGAGGGGATATGAACGCCGAAAGGTGTTCAATTATGAATTATTATGTTGTGTGGATATTCAACATTCAACCCCTTTGGAGTTGTATTATACTTGCTCGGATACCGCTGGCTTCACGGTTATTCACATTTATCCCCTGTCGGGGAAATTTTATCTTTCCATAAAATCTATGGATAGAACTCACAATGCGAAAAAATGAAATACACCCCTAATCAAAATGAATAGGTGTATTTCATAAAAATTGTATATATTTGTATATTATTTGGTATAAGTTTATTTTGTAGTTATAAGATACAGATTAATGAAAAAAATTAAATTGGAAATAATAGCTCTATCTCATAGTGTGACTCACTCACATAATTATGCGATTATATTGGGAGAAGTCGGTGGCACCAAAAGATTACCAATAGTGATAGGTGGATTTGAAGCACAAGCTATTGCTGTAGCTCTTGAGAATATGATTCCTAACCGTCCTCTAACACACGATTTATTCAAAAACACTTTGGAATCATTCAATATCACTATTAAAGAAGTTATTATTCATCAATTAACTGAGGGTATTTTTTATTCAAGCCTAATATGTGAAAAAGACGGAATGGAATACACAATTGATTCCCGGACTTCTGATGCTATCGCAATGGCCGTTAGATTCAAAGCACCTATTTATACATATAGCTCTATTATGGAAATTGCAGGGGTAACAATGGAAGATCCTCAAATGGAAAAACCAACTAAAGCTAAACCTGAAAAAGAAAAACCCAAAACAAAAGATATTTCTGAAATGTCAGTAAAAGCATTAGAAGCCCTATTGGAAAAAGCTCTCCAAAGAGAAGATTATGAACACGCAGCAAAGCTTAGAGATGAACTCAATAAAAGAAAGAAATAAATAATAGTATCACCCGCTTTATTCACGGGTTTTCATAACGATAGTTAAAATAGACAATATTATCTTTCTATTGATTTAATAAGGGAATGTGAAAAAATGAAATGTACCCAAAATTTTTACCAAGTAAATAGACACTTCTTTTTTCTATGTAAAATATTTCTTCCTGGGTATTTAAAACAAAAAGAGGAGATTCACTAAAAAAATGCTCTCCTCTTATCAATAATTTTTAAACAATTCTTAAAAACTGTATCTATATCCTATATTAAATCTATGGTATAAAACGCTTAAGTCTTGTACTTTGGGGTTATAATTCAACTCTTTTGGTGTCTTAGCATTCATATTGAAAGAATAAGACAAATTGAATCCACTAACAACAAATCCCAACTCCAAATGAGCTCCTAAACCACCTCTTTTTTTCCCTTTGATCAATTCTCCGTTTACTGTTACATCAGGAGTTCCTGACTGGCTAAAACCAAGACCCAATCCGGCATATGGTTTAAAATTCCCCGTCATAAAAGTGTACCATGCTTTTGCATAATAGGAAGGCAAAGAATAAACATTTAATCCCAAAAGACCTGAATTCAATGAAGTGTCAATCGCAACTGTTGCGGTTTTTGTGTATCCTAAACCCACAGCAAAATTGTCGTTCAATGAATAACCTATTTCCCCGGTATAAGTTAAACCTCCTTTTGCATAATCAGAAAAATCGCCAATAGGTTTTGCATATCCAATTGTACCTCCAACAAATAATTTTTCCAAATCAAATTGCGCACTTGCAGTGCTAAAAAATGTAATAAACATTATTACAGCAAAAATAAATTTTTTCATAAGTAAAAGTTTTAGTTTTAAAATAATTTGCAATGATATAATTATTTTTTTAATATCATCTATATATAATCATTTTTAACATTTATAAAACAATTACATGGTTTTATATTATACCAATATCCAAACTTATCTTAATCCTTTTTATAACAATCATCGCGTATAATCATCACGCTAGTTTTAATCTTCTTCATCAAATATCTCTTCTTCCTCTTGAGTATTGTCTTGAGTTTTGAGTTTTTCATATACTTCGCAATCCAATTCGATATCGATTTTCTCCTCAGGCTTTAAAAATTGAACATTGGGGTTATAATCTATATTTGGTGTTTTTTCAAGCCCTTGCATAAACTTTTCAAATATTGGTCTTGCCATATACCCTCCTTGACCAAATCTGATACTTCTGAACTTTATCCATTGGTCATCGCCACCAACCCAAGTACCTACAACTAAATCCGGGCTTATTCCCATAAACCAACCATCGCGATAATCATTGGTAGTACCGGTTTTACCGCCTATTGGAGTTTTTATTTTTGGCTGAATTATACTTCCGGCATTTCTCAACATGGTTACCATCACATAGTTATGATTGGTAGCCAATGCTCTTTTTTGCTCTGAAATATTATTGTAAATCACTTTACCGTCTTTGTCTTCTATTCTTGTCACAAATATAGGTTTGTTATAAATCCCATCATTTGAAAAAACAGAATAAGCACCCGTCATTTGCATTACTGATAAATCTGCTGCTCCTAAACAAATTGTGGGATAGGGAGGAATATCATCCCCGTTTATACCCATATTCACAACCAATTCTTTGACTACATCAACATTTCCCAAGAGCTTCATCAGATATACTGAAACTGAATTTTTAGACTTTTTCAAACCTTGGTACAGGGTCAATTCCTGATTTGAAAATTTCTCTGCATTACCCGGTGCCCAAGATTTGGACAATTTAAAATTGCCTTCTCCGGGATGAATAACATATTGTTGGTCTTTTACTTTCATACAAGGAGATATACCTTTTTCAGAAATAGCTGTTGCGTATATAAACGGCTTAAATGTAGAACCTACTTGTCTTTTTGTATTAATATGGTCAAATTTGAAATACTTAAAATTGACTCCTCCAACCCATGCTTTGATATATCCGGAGTGAGGGTCTATCGCCAACATACCTGTTTGTAAAATACTTTTGTGGTACTTTATCGAATCCAATGGTGTCATGACCACTTCTTTTTCTCCTGTAGGAGTATAAGCGAAAACCTTCATTTTTGTCTTTTTGTTAAAGGATTTTCGCACTGCGATGTTTAATTCTTTTTGCTTAGCTTTTAATGTTTTCCAAAACTTGCTTTTAAGTATTTTTTTATAAGTCTCAATTTGCTCATTTTTGACAAAATGCAATTTTTTTAATCCTTTAAGATAGTTTTTATCCTTTTCCTGGTTTAGCATTCGCTGGATATCGGTATCGAGCAGTCTGGCATTTGGAAACTGTTGTTTTATCGAATCGATAATTGGGCTCAATATTCTATCCCTTAATTCTCTAAATCTTTCTGACTCCTTAATATAACGATTAATCGCCTTTTTTCTTGATTTCAACTGTTTTTTATTTGCTCCATATACCCAAGGATCTTTACCTTTCCATACCCTGTCAAAATCTTTTTGCAGGGATTTCATTCTTTCAAAAACCGCTTTTTCAGCAATTTTCTGATAATCCAAATCAATCGTTGTATAAATCTTCAATCCATCCAAATAGATATTGTATTTTGTTCCATCCGGCTTTCTATATTTATCTTTATTCAGAATTTCCTTAACCCATTTAGCCAATTCCGCTTTAAAATAAGGTGCATGCCCCTTGTAGTAAGCTGCTTCTTTAAAATGAGAAGAATCCAATTTTTTTTGCTTTAATTTCTCGCACTGCTCCTCAGTGAGATAGCCATATTTTTTCATTTGATTCAAAACGACATTCCTTCTCTGCTTTGACTTATCCGGATGCCTTTTGGGATTGTACTTCCTCGGCCATTTCAGCATTGCTATCAATGTAGCTGCTTCGTCAATTGTCAAATCTTTTTGCGATTTGCCGAAATAAGTTTTTGCTGCGGATTGAATCCCGTATGAATTGTACAAAAAATCAAATTTATTGAGATACATAGCCAAAATTTCTTCTTTAGTATATCTCTTTTCAAGTTCAATAGCAATAAGCCATTCTTGAATTTTTTGCCATAATCTGGTAATGATATTATTGGCTCTATCTGTAAAAAACAACTTTGCCAATTGCTGTGAAATTGTGCTTGCACCTCCTTTTTTTCCCAAATAAAAAAATGCTCTGAGTGTCCCCCTGAAATCAATACCACTATGACTGTAAAATCTGGCATCCTCTGTCGATATAAGTGCATTTACCAAAGCGGGATTGAGCTCTTCAAAAGTTATCCAATCCCGGTTATAACGGTAATATTTGCCTAACTCCCTGTTTTTAGAATCATAAATAATGGTAGAAAACTCGTATTTTGGATTTTCCAATTCACTGATATCGGGCAATTTGGAATACTTTACTATTGTGAATATAGCAGCTACTACGATGAGTGCTGAGATAGCCAAAGCCCACATCCAAAATATAAACTTTCTATTGGGATTAGTTTTTTTTGTCTTTCTTTTAGTAGCCATATATATTTAGTCAAGATTTGAATAAAGAAGTTGTACTCCAAGCTTGTGGTTTATCATTAAAGAGGACTTTTGTCTTTGACCAAGTTTGTTGGAATAACTCTGAACTTCTATATTTCTCTAAATTTGTTTGTTCCTTCCATCTACTAATGGTAAAAAATATATTTTTATTGTCTTCATCTCTAACTAATTCAAGGTATTCACAACCTTCAAATCCTGCTATTAAATCTTTAGAGCCGTTAAAAACATCAATAAATTCTTCGACTTTATCAGGTAAAAATGACATTTTGACTATTCTGGTAATCATTATTTTTTGTTTACTATATTCAAAGTGGATACAAAAAAAGGCGTCTTATTGGCTAATAGACTTAAATAGAATAACTAAAGTCATAATGGTTGAAATCTGAGCAACAGAGTTATTGATGATTTTATTCCAATCGATGTCTTTTTTATCTTTCTCTCCTTTTTTCTTTTTCTTTTTGTAATTTACTTTTATAATTGACCCCTTTCTTACTTTTGGATATACTTTAAATAAGCCGTAATTATTTGTTTTAGCTATTTCCCCGTTTGGATGTTCTACTATTATATTTTTCCTGCTTCCTTCATCACTTACGCCTCCTGCATATTTATTTATATAATACATCGCTCTTTTACCCTTATGAAAAGGAATATTAATTCCTGTTTTATTATAAGCAACTTTATCTTTGTATTTTTCAAAAGCTTTAGTCGCTCCCTGAATTGTCACAAAGTCCCGTTGTTTCGGTACATCTATTATATCTCCATTTTTAAGAATATAATTAAATTTTGAATACTTGTTTTTTAAAGCCTCCTTGAGATTTAATACTATATACCCAATTTGGTCTTCACTTCGATATATAGTAGCACCTTCTGAGAAAGCTTCTTCGCTTAGTCCTCCGGCCCTCTTTATCAAATCGGAAATTTTTTCATTATTTGAAATCAAAGTATATTCCCCCGGATATTTTACTTCTCCGGTAAGAGTTACCATTTTTTGCATTTCAAAATCAGGTACATTTCTTACCATTACGATATCATAAGGCTCTAATGCAAATGAGGATTTATCATCGCTAAAACCCTTATTTCTGTCTATATTTATCTTGGCAACTGTTACTTCCGTAGGCTTATTGTTTTTGATAATTATTCTGGAAACTTCAATATTGTTTGTAGCCGCTTCAAGCCTGAATCCTCCTGCCAAAACCAATAAATCATTTAACGTCATACCTGTTCCGTATTGAAAAGTATCAGGATTATTGACTGCTCCATTGATGATGACAAAGGTTTTTTGATTAAATCCGTTTTCTGTCAATACTTCAAGTCTATCAAAAGGCTTTAATTTGATATTATCACCTGATTCAGGATTGTCAAATACCTTTTGCAAATCTATTTTTATATATTGTTTTTCGAAAGGTCTCATAGGATCTTGTCTGTGCAAAACAGCCAAATTTGAAGCATTTCGAGCCAATCCTCCTGCTAATTTGATAGCATCTGTTACTTTGATAGACTCAACTGATCCATAAGTATATTTTTTAGCGTCTCTGACAGCTCCTCCAACTGTTATGTACATTTTGTCAGAATACCTGGCTTTTGACCAAATCGTAATCAGATCTTTATTTTCCAGATCAAAATCAATGTTTTTGTTACCAATATTCTTCAATACTTTATCAATATTAAGGCTGATATATCTTTTAGTCCCGTCGTCATTAAATCTTGTTAGCATTGCAAAATCTGTTTTAGCATCTTTTTTTAGCCCTGCTTTCCGGAGTATATCCGAGATTTTCAGATTGTCTTTTATCTCATATTTTCCGGGATTAAACACACTTCCTTTTATTTCAACAAAGTTTTCATATTCAGTCGTTATTTTATTGACAAAAATACTATCTCCGTCTTTTAAACTGAAATCTCTTAATCTGCCATTATCATTGAAAAGGTCGATTTCGATAAATTTTCTTTGTTTATCAACATATCTTACCAATTGGATTTTGTTTTTTATAGCATCTTTATTGAAGCCGCCGGCATAATTAATCAACTCTTTTAACCCCTCTTCTTTCAAAAGTTCAAAGGTAAGATTACGTTTTACAGCTCCCGTAATCGAAACCAATTTGTTTGCCACAGGAACGTGAATAATATCATTATCTCCCAAAAAGAAACCGTCTTTATATCCGGGATTATCAAGGTATTTATACAAATCAAAAACACTGTTTTCTCCTGTCGGTTTAATCAATTTAATATACCTTACGGAGGCTATGTCAGTCACACCTTTGGCAAAACCAATGCCCTCAAATACAGTATTGGTCGCATTAGTACTATAAGCGCCGGGTTTATTGACTTCTCCATATACAGAGATATTGATATTTCTGGAAGATTTCAGTGATATATCGTAGTCTCCGGAATTAAAAACCAAATGCTTTGATAAGATTTTAATGATTTTTTTCTTAGCTTTATCCAATGTTAATCCCTTTAAAAATATCCGTTTTCTTATCCCGGGAGTCTCAATTTTGATATAACCGTCACGATCTATTTTGAATATTTTATCAAATTGAGAAATTGACCAGACGGAAATGGAGATTTTATCACCAAAACCCAAAATATAATTTTCACTAATCCCAATAGAACTTTTCTCGTCCGGAATAAAGCTATTCAATATATCATGCCCGTAAATTTTCATCTCTTTTACCTCGTTTAAGGTATCTGCTTCATCCTTTTTTTGAGTTTTATCCTCAATTTTCAGAGTATCATTCTGCATTTTTTCTTCTGCGACATCTTCTTGTTTCACTTCTGCTTCTGTTTTTTTCTTCTCTTGAAGTTCTTGGATTATCCTCTGTATTTCTATCAACTGCTCAGGAGTGGCATTTTCTATATTTTCAGGGTCAATGCCATTTTCCAACAATGCTTTGCTAACTTCCTCCTCCGTAAGTCCCCTTTTTTCCAATTCCGCCTTAACTTCCTCCTCATTTGTAGGTATATTTTGAGCATAAACAGAATTTCCTGCAAATAATACTATTGCAAAAACCAGTAGAATTAAAATATTTTTATTCATTATTAATTTTTTAATTTTAATAAACTCACTGTATCAAATGAAAACCAAAATACACAATAAATTCCCAATCTTTTTATATTCTGTTGCTTTTAAAATACTTTTCCATGATTATGCAAAGAATTTTAAAATTTGAATAAAAAAATATTTAGAATTTATTCAATTCACTTGGTATCAGAGCGTAATTGCAAAAGTAATAATTTTTGATTAGATATTATAGAATTATATATTTAATAAATAAATATGTTTATAATCTTTTGTATAATTGCAAACAAATTTTTGTTATTTTCGTATTATAGTTTAATTATTAAGTTTCAATATACTTACATTATATGCAAAAAATATATACTTTTTCCGCTGTAATTTTCTTTCTGCTTTTACTGAATTTTGCTCCGTTAAGTGCTCAAAATAATAAAGAACCGAAATTAAATCCAGGATTTATAATCGGGTTTTCATACGGATATGAAATGCCTGCCGGAGATATAGCAAAACTATACGGTAGCAACTTTAAAGTGGATATAACTCCTAGCTACTATTTTAAGAAATCCAATATAGCTGTAGGGCTGGAACTCAGCTATCTTTTTGGTGGTAAAGTAAAGCAAAACACTTTTCTTAATCTATTGACATTTGATAATCATATTATCGGGGTAGAAGGGGCTTTTGCAAATATCCAAACAAGTGAAAGGGGAGTGATTGCAGGAGCTTTGGTGAGTAAAATAGTACCATTTAATAAAAATCTGAGGTCGGGTATCAGGATAGAGGCCGGTGCATATATGATAAGACATTGGATAAATTTTAAAATAGTCGGCGAAATCCCCCAACTCAAGTCTGAATATCTAAAGGGTTATGATAGATTGACAGGAGGATTTGCATTAAAAGAGTTTGTCGGATATCAATATCTGGAAGAAGATAGCAAAATAAATTTTTATGCAGGATTTGAGCTATATCAAGCTTTTACCAAAAACCTGAGAGGCTTTAATTATGATACCGCACAAATAGATGATAGTCCAAAACACGACTATTTATTTGGAGTGAAAATAGGGTGGATTTTACCGCTTTATATCGATAAAAACCCGGAAGAAATCTACTATTAAAATGAGTTTACTGTACAATTTTCTAATCTATATCTACGGAATCGCAATAAAAATAGTAGCATTTTTTAACGATAAAGCAGAGATGTGGGTAAATGGTAGAAAGGCACAAAGCATTCCTGATCTTAAAAATAAAAAAGTAATATGGATGCATTGTTCATCTTTGGGTGAATTTGAACAAGGACGACCGGTTTTTGAAAAATTAAAACATCAACTACCGGATTATATTTTTGTACTGAGTTTTTTCTCACCCTCGGGTTTTAACAGCATGAAAAATTATAAATATGCCGATTATATCCTGTATTTACCCTTAGATTTACCGGCTAATGTCAAAAAATTTATAGATAAAATAAATCCGGAAATAAGCATTTTTGTAAAATATGATTTTTGGTATAATTACTTGAAATATTTGAATGATAAAAAGCGTAAAGTGGTATTTATTTCTGTGCTTTTGGAAGAAAATCATCGCTTATTCAAATCAATAAATAAAATAATTCTCAATCAACTGCGCAAAGTTGATAAGATATTTACTCAAGATATAACTACGGTTTCAGTTTTAAAAAATCACGATTTCAATAATGTTGAAAAAGCCGGCGACACAAGAATAGATAGAGTGGTAGAAATCACGCAACAAAGCTTTAGTGACAAAACAATAGTACAATTTATCTCTAATAAAAAGGAAGTTTTTATTTGTGGTAGCACTTGGGAAAAAGATATAGATATTCTGTCAGCAAATAAAGAATTATTAGTAAAAAAATACAATCTAATCATTGCTCCTCACGAAATCTCCGAAAAACAAATCAATCACATAATCCAAAATTTTTCGGGATACAAAATCAATAAGTATAGCGAAAACAACACGGGGAAATACGATATCCTCATTGTTGATAAGATAGGAATACTTTCACGAATATACAGATATGCAGATATCGCATATATAGGTGGGGGATTTGGAAAGAGTATCCACAATACACTCGAACCCGGAGCATATATGATACCTGTTATTTTTGGTCCTAATTACAAAAGATTCACGGAAGCAAACTATCTGGTATCCAACAATTCCTTTTTTTCTATCAATGATGCAAATCAATTTGAAGAAATTATTATATCTTTGAGTAATAAAGATTTTTACAAAGAAGTTCAAAACAGAATCGGAGATTACTTTGAAAAGAATAAAAATGCAAGTTCACAAATCGTCCGGTATATCAAAACGCAAACGAATAGTTGATGGATAATAAAATAAAATCATATAATGTACTTATCATAGGGGATATTATGCTTGACCGGTATCTAAAAGGAAAAGTAAGTAGAATATCTCCTGAAGCACCCGTACCTATTTTGGAAAAAATAAATATAGAAATAATGCCCGGAGGTGCGGCAAACGTTGCTCTAAATATAAAATCTCTTGGCTCGAATCCTCTTTTGCTCAGCATTGTTGGAGATGATAATAATGGCGAAAAACTTATAGATTGTATTGCGGAAAACGATATTTCCACCGAGTATATTATGACAGACAAAACCCGCCAAACTACCGTAAAAACCCGTATAATGTCCAAGGGGCAACATATTTTGAGAATTGATGAAGAAGATGTTGAAACCCTCGATGAAAATACTAAAAAGCAACTGCTGAATACATTTAACCATATTGTTGAGAATAATGATGTAGATGCAGTAATCATACAGGATTATGATAAGGGGCTTTTGGATGATCATATGATTCAGAATATAATTAACACAGCAAAGGGAAAGGGTATTTTTATCTCTGTTGATCCTAAATTTGATAATTTTTTCAGCTATAAAAACGTAGATCTCTTCAAGCCAAACCTTAAAGAGGTAAGTTCTGCATTGAACAAACAAATCGCTCCCATTAAGGATTCTCTGGATAAAACCGCTAAGGAATTGTATGAGAAACTACAGTATAAAAACCTGTTTATAACCCTTAGTTCAAAAGGAATTTACTATTCTAAAGGCGATAAAAATTCGGAAATTATTCCTACAAAACTCAGGGATGTAGTTGATGTTAGTGGAGCCGGAGATGTAGTACTAAGTGTAGCAACTCTTTTCTTTATATCGGGATACAATCCCTCCGAAGTTGCTTGTTTTGCCAATATAGCAGGAGGATTGGCTTGTGGAAAAATCGGTGTTGCAACTGTAGGAAAAGACAGATTGATTGAGGAAATAAATAAATCACAAAATTCATGATTAAAAAAATAATAAAAAATAGCATTGAAGTAAAAACAGCTATTTTGAATAGTGAAATCATACTGAAAACGATCGATGAGGTAGTCGCTATGGTTACGGATGTCTTTCAAAAGGATGGAAAAGTATTTTTTTGTGGAAATGGAGGAAGTGCAGCGGATGCTCAGCATTTGGCAGCTGAATTTTCAGGCAGATTTTATTTTGACAGACCACCATTATTTGCCGAGGCACTACACGTCAATACCTCATATCTGACTGCTGTCGGAAATGACTATGGCTATGAATATATATTTTCGAGATTAATTCAAGCAAAAGGAAGAAAAGGAGATATTCTATTCGGTCTATCTACATCAGGAAATTCCGAGAATATTGTCCGTGCATTTGAGCAAGCAAAATCTCAAGCTGTAATCACAATAGGATTGACAGGTGAGAAAGGTGGTAAGATGAGGGAAGTATCGGATTTCTTGATAGCAGTGCCCTCAAAAGATACTCCGAGAATTCAAGAATCACATATAATGATTGGGCATATTATATGTGAATTGGTCGAAAAGAACTTATTTGGAAAAAGTTAAAATCTGTTAATTTAATGAATTACTTACGCTTTAATACAAGTTTTTTATAGATTTTTTAGTTAAATATACGGGTCAATATTACACAGATGAAAAAACTATACACTATAATATTTTTTGTATTTTATTCTTTGACTTTACCACAAGGCTTGATAGGACAATACACATTTGACAATTGTCAGTATGCCAAATTTATCAGTTTTACAGACGGGTATTGCTCTGAATCAGGAGAATTTACCAATGTCGGAGCAACAGCCGACCCTGAATTTCCAAATAGTTGTGTTTTTCTAAAATTTCAAAATGGAGTCTGGTTTAGTTTTATACCAAAAAAAACCGCTGTTTCTATTAGAGTTTTCGGTAAAGGGCTTGGTGGTACAATGAGAAGCCCAAAAATACTTGTCTTCAATGATTGTAATTCCTTTTTGGCATGCTCGGGAGGCAGTACGGAATCAACGGATGAACTTGTAGTTGATCATTTGATAATAGGTAAGACATATTATATCATGATAGAGTCGAGTGTAGGAGGTGAAGGCAGTTTTAAGCTTTGTATCGATGAATTTACCCCGGTTCCAAGCCCTGAAAGCGATTGTAAAGACGGTGTGGTACTTTGTGATAAATCCAGCTTTCTAATAGAAAGTCTAGTAGGAGCAGGAAATGATAAAAATGAAATAGACCCAACTTCATGTATTGAAGAAGAATTTGCTTCTTCTTGGTATAAATGGACTTGCGACAAATCCGGAACACTAACATTTACATTGACTCCTAATAACAATGAACTCAAAGTAACAGATGACTTGGATTTTGCCGTTTATGAATTGCCAAACGGAATCGATGATTGTACAGGTAAAAAAATGATAAGATGTATGGCTTCAGGGGCAAATGGAGATGGAAATGGAAATGCTTTACCTGTAGAACAATGGGCTGCTTGTAACGGACCAACCGGTTTGAGGGTAGGTGAGAAAGATAAAACAGAAGCCCCCGGATGCAATAATAATTCGAATAATTTCATAGCTCCAATCGATATGGTTTCGGGAAAATCATATGTATTGGTGGTCAATAATTATAGTCGCTCCGGATTGGGATTCAAAATAGATTTTGGTGGAACCGGAACATTTCTGGGACCAAACGCTGATTTTACCATTGATGCACTAAATGAATTTGAATGCGATAAAACTATTAGATTTACCAATCAATCCGATTCAGAAACCGACCCGATAGTAAATTTCACTTGGGCTTTTGGTAATGGTGCAAACCCGATTAGTTCAAATAATATCGGCCCACACGATGTGATTTACGATTCTTTTGGAGATAAAATTGTCGCTCTAACAATAGAAAGTTCCCGTGGATGCCTTGTAACAAAGCTATTGCCTATATATGTTGAACCTTGCTGTGCAGATTTCACTCTCAAAGTAGATGGTGAGAGTACCAATCCCATTTGTGCCCACGATAAAAACGGTACTATCTTGGGTAAAGGAAGCGCAGGAAATCCCCCCTATCAGTTTAGTATTGACGGAAAGAATTTTCAGACCATACCAATATTTTATGATTTGCAGGCAGGAGATTACGACCTGTTTATTCAAGATAAAAAAGGTTGTAGAGATTCTATAAATATCGAAATTATAGATCCAAAGGAGATTTTAGTTGATGCCGGTCCTGACCAGACCATAGATTTGGGAGATATGACATCCTTAAATGGTAAGTATTTACCACCCGAATATGATGTGACTTATGTTTGGACTCCAAACTACAATATGAGTGATTCCTCTGAATTGGATACGGATGTTTTTCCTTACCACGACCAAAAATATACGCTTACAGTAGTCCAAGATGTAACAGGATGTACGGCAAGAGATGATATGACCGTATTTGTTAATAAAAAAAGAAAGATAAGAATCCCTAATGTTTTTACTCCTAACGGAGATGGAAAAAACGATAATTTTACTGCTTACAACGTAAAAGCTGCTGTTGAAATAGACCAAATGTTTATCTATGACAGATGGGGAGAGTTGATATACAAAGCCGATAATATACCATTGGGTGAAGCATATCTCGGTTGGGATGGCAACTTCAAAGGTCAAAAAGTTAATCCCGGAGTATATGTTTACCTCTTTATGATAAGGTTCTTGGATGACGAAATATTGCCTTTTTCAGGAGATATTACCGTAATTAGATGATGAAGTACGCTAAAGCGCACTATGCAAAAATAACGCGTTATACACAATCCCCCCAAATAAATTTGGGGGCTAAGCTTATGATGCACTCACAAACCTTATAGGTTTCGAAAACCTATAAGGTCTATAAGGTTTAGACAATCAAAGCATAAGAATAACCCCCTACTTCAGTTAGGGGATTGGTTAATCCTCCCCAATTATAGCATACTTCCCCTTTATTAGAATTATACAAGATGACAATGTGGGGAAAATGACAGCTAATTATATTACTGCTTTACAAATTTCCTGTAGAATTGAAACTGAAGCGTGTCTGCTCCCACTTCCGAAGATGTTCCCCAATATTTGAACATAACTTCAAGTGTTTGATCGGTTAAGGACATAACTTGCCATTTGTATGATTTCTTGAAGCCCAAATCTCCATATGTAGAAGTATCAGGTACAAATGTTATTGTCTCAGATGACTCATCATAATCCCATTCTCCGTTTACCTTTATTCCCCAAGGAACCTCATCGATAGTTTCATATCTCCCATCATCAAAAAACTTGTAAATTATATTCGTATAACTTACAGAGTCAATAACTCCATTCACTGCAGCAACACCATCGTAAGACGCTACATCCTTCCATGTTCCATAAAATTGCTCATTAGTATTTTCAGTTTTTGAACATGCCAAAATATTGACTAATAATAAAAGAAATAATAATTTTTTCATTTTTACTATGTTTGATTTTAAAAAATATTTATTGTTTAACGATTTTTTGAATTTTAATAATTTCACCACCTTTTTTAATTGTGCAAATATACACACCTTCCGGCAATTTAGAAGTCTCAATTGTATGATTATTAGAGTAAATTTTATCTACTATCAATGTTTGACCAATAATTGAGGATATTTCAACCGTGATATTTGAATTTATTACATCTAAATTATTTATATTAATTGACAGCTCATTACTAAAAGGACTTGGTAAAATACTTATATTGTATTTTATATTAGCATTATTGTTATTTGAACTAATATGCATGCTTTCTACTGCTTTATCTCCACAATTCTTAGTGGAACAATCAAGTTCAGTAAGCCGTTTGCTTTTTTCAAATGGATAAACCGAAATTGTATCACTTTGTTGCATAATATCTTCAAGCAAAGCCGTATAGTCTTCCATAAATAGTGTATCGGACAATCCCTCTGCAATCAACATAGTACTTGTACTATCTATATCATCTAAAATTGAATCTGATCTTAGAATATATTCAAGTTCATTCAACCTTATTGATGATGAAATTAAACCTTCACCGGGACCTTTACCTCCACAATTTGAATCACCAGCAGGATAAAAAGCATAAACATAGTAATAATCACCAATTATACAAACATCAATATAATAACACTGATAACAATTAGGACAAATCTGAAGATAATAATAACCAGTAATCCGATTACCATATTGCACCACTTCCCAACTATAACCATTCGGACATAAACCCATAAGGGCACAATAATACCAATCAAGCTTATATTGCAAGTAATCTACATAATAACTACCCACATAACCATCTGTCACAGGGCAATAACAGTTTACTCTAGTACACTCAAAAGGGTCATAAACACAATCTAACAAACCATCATAAGTGGTAAAGTGCGTGTTATGACCATTACAAGAGTACTGCCATCCACATGGGTTTGTGCTTGGGGTTTCGACTTCGTCCACATTTCCTGAAACTGTAAAACATTTAGTGCTTTGACAACCACTTTTGTCTGTTACTGTTACACAATATTGCCCAACGGCTAAATTATTTATAGTACTTGAAGCACCACCATTACTCCAACTGTATGTATAAGGTGCACTTCCACCACTCACCGAAATTGAAATAGATCCATAACTATAGCCACTACATGTATTGGTTACATTTCCTTGGATAACAAATTGAATACTGCTACAATCCTCAATTACATAACAATCGCTGTGAGTATTACATCCATCTGTAACAGTAACACAATATTCACCAACACCAAGATTATAAATATCTTCTGTATATTTTTTAAATCCATTCGGTCCTGTCCACGAATACACTACGGATGGATGTGAACCACTTTGAACCCATGTGACAGTTAAATCTATCCAACCATCATTACTTGTGGATGAGGCAACAGCATGAACATCTGCCGAAAGGCTAAAATCATTCTGATTAGTCTCATTTTCATTGTTGTAGCATGATACATCACTATTATCATCGTCATCAACTAAAAAATCGCAACAGCAAATTCTTATAGGATCTGACTCAATAGTACAACCTGATGAATGGGTTACTGTTACTCTATACACCCCCGGGCATAAATCTTGAGGATCTTCTTCAGTACTGCTCCAACTTGAATCCTCAATATTTTCCCATTGATAAGTATAAGGACCATCACTTCCTTCAACCTCAATATCTATTAATCCGTCACATGAATTTAAATCATCTCGCGGCCCACACTCAGAATTATTAATAACGTCTGTGACAATCACCTCACTATTGTCACTAAGCACTTTAAAACAATCCTGTGCTTCACCACACATAGCATCTGTCACGGTAACACAGTATTCTCCCGAAAATACTCCATTTAAATCTTCTGTAGTAGCTCCATTACTCCATTCATATTCATAAGGAGGAACACCGCCATTTACCGTCAAATCAACTGTTCCGTTATTGCATTGAGGAGTAAATGTATTGGTGGTAGTTGCGCTAAGCTCAAGTTCCCCTCCATTAACATATATTATAGTTTCTCCGGTTGGAGAAGATCGCATCGCATATTCATTAGATTCATCTCTAGATGGTTGACCATCGAAACATGCAAACAATAACCGATGAATTTTATCTACTCCATAAGTTAATTGGGGACTATTATCATCTTTCCATTCTGTTTTACTCTTCCTTGTGGGAACATAAATATTTCTATCTCTGTGAGATTCATCAAATGCAATTAAATCATTGCCATTATAATCCTTACCACTAAAGTGAAATATCACATCAACACCTATAACTATTTCAGTTTGTTCTATTTCAAAAACAAAATAGTCTTTATTTGATCCGATACTTATTGGCGATCTGTTACTTATTCCATAAGCGGGTACACTCATTTTAAGATCCTGTAATGGTTCACTTGTTTTTTCTACATATACTTTCATCCCATCGCTAAAATCCACTGAATTGACCTCAGTTTCTATATCATTTTTACTGAATTTAATATATTCATTGTCAAAACAAGACCAATCTTCATGATAAATATCCTGATTGTTATAACTGGTTTTAATTCTAACCTCTTGTACATAAGGCTTGAAATTGTCAAGGGTGAAATCTATGAAATTGCAAGATCCCCCAGTAGCAGTCGTAGGTCCTATAAAATAATTAGATCTAATATCTTCAACTATAACTTGTAATTGATATTCACCATCATTGTATCTTGCATTTTCGGGGCAATTAGCTATTTTTTTTGAACCATCCATTGGATCATCCTTGTGAATGCGAGTGACAAAGTCTGAATAATGATAAATATCATAAGGTTGCTTTGGATATGTAGCGCTATATGCTCTTGAGTCAACACCTGTAGTTTGCCAATTTCCAAAATTTGGATTGGGGTGATTTTTAACTTCATACCCCAATTTTCCTCCTAATTGAATAAATGCCATTGTATTTGGACCTTTAATCTGATCAAAACCATCATCAGAGTAAATATTCTTAATTTGCCAATATACTCTGTTAACATCAAAAATATGATCATATCTTTTATTATTCTTACCACTAACAGTTGTAATCATTTCAATTTTTGATGCTATCGGCGATATCTTATTTCCCGGATACTGAACCTCAAATGTATTAAATGGATTGTCTTTTGAATGAATATCAATTATATAATTTGCTTTATCGTAATTAATATAAGCTAAAGGATTACTTCCATATGTATCAATTCCAGTTCCAGTTGAATAATCATAAGATGTAGGTATTGTATTTAAATGAAGATGCGCAGCATCCTTAGCGGAAGACTCGCCAAGTGGAACAATTGGATGCCCGGCTGTGATTTTATTGGTGGTCGTATAAGTAACATTATTGTATGTAACAGTGCCTTCAACTTGTCCATATACGTATGTAAGTCCATTTATGTTTAATATTTCAGCCCAACGATCATTATCTGGAGAATCCATATACTTTAAAGTAACTGTATTTCCACTTTTGCCAAGATACGTCTCGGATTTTTCATCATAAACATGTCCAAATATTAACCTATAGTTCTCTCCATCAACTTCGTAACATAATTGTTTGTATTTATACTTTGATGTACACAATCGATTTTCTCCATCTACAATGGTTCCGTTAAATGGTGCTAATATCATATCCCATTTATCACCATTATTATCATCCTGTGATGAATTGTAATCAATTCCGCGATGAAATTTAAGATCTCCAGATCTTCGAGGTCCAAAATCTTCAGCGACTGCATCTGCCGGGAATGTTGTTGGTTGTCCATAGTTACCAGAGCCATAATACTCTTTAAATTGAATCTCTTGCGCATTTAAAAGCAAGGACATTAAAACTAATATGAGTAAACTTATTATTTTATTCATCTTTCAATACTTTTATTTTATAATCAAATATTTTAATCAGATTTGGAAAACTTTTATATTTTGTTTTCCAATTCATTGAAATATCTTTCCATTCATCCGTTGAAAACACTCTTGAGTAAAGAATTTTACTTTTGGGATCAAACGCATATTCCTTTTTAGAAATCTCCTTTGAATTTGGGTAATAATAATTAATTATTAATAAACCTGAATTTGGCGTAATAAAAGGTTCCCCTATTCTCATATTGGGATCATCATTTCTTTCGGAATAAATTTGCTTATTTCGTTGAATATTCCATATTTCAAATCCTTCTTCTTGGTGGTTTTTTATTCCGGCATTAGAGGTTGTTTCTATTGTTAGTATTGAAAAAATTGCATACTTCCCGTCTCTACTGATTACAGGAAAAGAAGTTTCTTCGGAACAAGTATGATTAAAAATTTGATTTCCCAGTGTATCCAAAACAACCATATTATTAGTTGCAGAAAGAATTTGCCCATAATCCGATACTGAATATTTTTCATAGAGTACTTTACTATATCCATCTTGAAATTCCATAATAGTCCACAAATGGTACTCCTTGACTATTTCTTTTCCTGTTCGTTGTGATTTTGGTAAAAATTCGGTATCTTCTGCATCAAAATATTGCATACGTACTCTTATATCCGGAGGTACATTTTTTAAAAATGGATTATTTTTATCAATGTCGAAAGAGTTTATCAAGGTATAATCCTTATCAAAAAATTCAATTTTGTCGGGTACTACCATACCATTTTTTTCAGGAATCTTATCCTTGCTTCCATCATAATCACTTTTAATTGTCTTTTTATAAAAAACAATTCCGGGTTTAACCTCTTCGATAAATTTCACTTTTTCATAATATTCAGGACTATACCAAAAGTAATGTCCATCTAAAAAAAAATCCATTTTTTTACCTTCAACAGTCCTCGTGATTCTTTTTTTCTTTAAAGGAATTGTATCAACAGATTTTATTTTTGAAAATCGTTGCTCAGGTTCATTACTATCTGATTTGACTTTTACCTGTTTGTGTTTTACCGTATCATTTATCTTTTGTATCTTTTCATCTTTTTTCGTATTTTCATTCATTACGGTTTTATTGTCAACAGTCATTACAGTCTTATTGTCAACAGTGGGTTTTGCCTTTTCTGTTACCTTGGTTCCGCCGCAAGCCATTATCGAAGCTAAGCCTCCTATGAATAAAATATATTTGATGATTTTCATATTGATTAGTATTATAATTGAATCAAAAACAAGAATTTATTTTCAAAGTACTGCTATATTTTATAAAAAATCAAGTTTTTATGGAATAAAAGTATTCGTATTTGGAATTATTTTAATGAAATATCGGTTTCTAACGGACAAGTTGGCTTAGGCAACACCTTATATATTTCGTATTCGGAAGAAGTAAGAAAACTATGTATCAAAACTATTGACTTATTGAAAGAAGAAATATCTTATTTTAAAAAAATATTGGATAAAATTAAATGAAGACCAAAAATGGACCTCTTTCAATCAAGAAAACTCTTTGCGTCTTAGTAGCTTTGTGATAAATATACTAACTTTGCATCTTATCGCCTTTACAAGAAAAATAAACACCAATGAAAAATACATTACTTACTCTTGTATCCCTTTTCTTTTTTAGCATAATTAGTGCTCAACCTGTCAATGATGATTGTGCATCTGCCATAATTATAAATAATGTAAAGGATTGGTGTTCTGACAAAGGACAATTCAATAATATTGACGCTACAGATAGCGGAGAACTTGTACCCTCATGCTGGGACAATACCGACAATGATGTGTGGTTTAGATTTACTGCAATTGCCAATGCTGTAGATATAATCATTAGCGGCAATGGAGATGATGGTACTCTTAAAAAACCAATGGTATCGCTTCATGTTGATAACGGATGCTTTGGAGGGCTTAGCGGTTATTCCCAATGCAAGAAAGATATTAAAGGTGACAATGTGGTAGAATTGCTCTCAGGAGGACTGATAATCGGAGAATCATATTTGGTGAGAGTTGATGGGGAAAATGGCAATACGGGGACATTTAAGTTATGTATAAAAAACTTCTTCCCTCCGGTTGAACCCGGTCAAGATTGCAAAACAGCTTCTTTGCTATGTGATAAATCACCTTTTGTGGTAAAAAATATTCCAGGAGTGGGGGAAGATCCTGATGAAACAACAGAGACTTGTATTCATGTAGAAAGGCATAGCACTTGGTTCAAATGGATTGCTAAAAACGATGGAACTCTCACCTTTACTCTTACTCCTCTTCAGGATATCGATGATTTGGATTTTGTAGTTTACGAATTACCAGGAGGAATAGATGACTGTGCAAATCGTGTTATCCTACGTTGTGGGGCTGCCTTTGGTGGAAACCACGTGAGTTGTGGCCCTTTGACAGGATTAAGTTTGGATGCAACAGATATTCAAGAGTTGGGTGGATGTGATAATACCAAAGACGGATTTCTCAGATATCTGGATATGAAAAAAGGTAAAACCTATTGCCTTATAGTAAATAATTTTTCTCCCTCCGACATAGGTTTTGGTATTGAATTTGGAGGAACGGGAGAATTTGAGGGACCAGAACCGGATTTTACTTTTGATCCTCCAACAGGTTTAAGGTGTGAGGATTCTATTCAAGTGACTGATCTTACCGAATACAATTTAGGTTCTATCGTTAGTTATGATTGGACTTTTGGTAGAGATGCCAATCCACAAATAAAAAACGGAGTAGGTCCAACAAAGATATTTTATGATTCGTATGGGTGGAAATCTATTTCCCTCACAGTCAAAAGCGATAAAGGATGTGTAAGCACGATTGTAAAAGACATTTGGATGGAGCCCTGTTGTGAGGATTTACCCATTGACGAAAGATTGAAGATTGTAGTGGACAGCATCAAAATCCCGGATTGTCCCGGAGATGATAATGCTTTTATCAGCGTATCCGGCATTAGAGGCGACCCGTATTATCAATTTAGTATCCAAGACACAAACTATAATTACAATCCTAAATTTAACGGTTTGACCGAGGGAGAGTATAAAATTTATATAGTGGATAAAAAAGGTTGTCTGGATTCAGTGATAGTCAATATTGATGATCCGGAACCTTTGGTAGCGGATGCAGGTCCTGATCAAAATATCGAATTGGGTGATATAACATCAATGAATGGTAAATATTATCCCGATAAGTATGAAGTCACTCAATTGTGGACTCCACCCTATAATATGATTGATTCTACCGATTTTACAACCGATGTGTTTCCGTATAAAAATACTACTTACACACTTACAGTCACTCAAATCAACGGTGGGTGTACAGCTGAAGACGAAATGACCATTTATGTAAAAGATACCAGGAAAATCAGAATACCAAATGTATTTACTCCCAATGGTGATGGTGCTAATGATCACTTTACTGCATATGATGTACATGCAGCACTCAGAATAGAAAAAATGCTGATATATGATAGATGGGGTGAGCTTATTTACAGTACTCAAAATATACCTATGGGAGATCCATTCAGCGGTTGGGACGGAACTTATAAGGGACAAAAAGTAAATCCCGGAGTTTATGTTTATCTCATAATGGTTAGGTTTATAGACAATAAAGTGTTGCCGTTTTCAGGGGATATAACAGTATTGAGATAGATTAGGACAATAGTATATTTTCTATTTTATCAATAAGCTCCTTTTTAGGTTTATTGTAATATACTCCTGTATTCTTACTATCTCTCAATCCTCTTAAAAATAAATAATATGCACCACCAAAATGCTTATTATAATCAAAGTCTTTGATTTTGTTCTCTAAAAATCTTTTGACTGCAATGGTGTAAACAATATATTGTAGATGGTAATTGTTTTCCGTCATCGCCTCTTCGAGTTTATCCGTTGTATAATTATCCAAAGTATAGCCCAAATGATTGGATTTCCAGTCAAGAATGTAAAATTTGCCCTTATACTCAAATAATAAATCTATAAAACCATGCATTATTCCAGTGATATTACTATCATTGATATTGATTTTGGGAAATAATTTTTTGATTTCGTAAGGATTCCAATTTTCAAAGGAAAAATAAAATTCCAATTCGTTGAATCTATTATCAAAAGGTATATTTGCCAACGAAAAGTTATTAGGAAAAAGTTTGGCTTTTACCGTGTTTTGTACCAAACGCAAATAATTTTTCATTTCTGTATCGGTATTTTCCCTACCATATACTTTCAGATTTTTGTCTATCTCCCGTTCCCAGAAAGTATTATCGGCAAAATCTATTTTCTCAAATATATTGTGAAGTATTAGCCCTGTCTGAGCACCTTTTTTTAAAGTACTGAATATAAATTTATCGTACTCATTTTGTTCCTCATTATTCAAATTCTTCTCCCGGCTATATGTAGAACTATGAGTATCCAATGCCGAGTAACTGGTCAATCTCCAAGTATCATCGAGTGAGCTATTAAAGATTAGAGGTTCTTTTTTGATTTGCTTATTTATACTGTCTGAATATCTGAAATCAAAGTCTTGCTTAGGTGCTCTATGACAAATACTAGCATTATCCTGATTGATATTGGGGATAAAACTCTGCAATGTTCCCTTTTGATCATTGTAATGAATAACACATTTGTACACCGCTCTGGTAATAGCAACATACAGAAGTCGTCTATTTTCTTGTTCACTCTGGAATCTGTATCGTTCTAATTCCTCTTGTGTTTTGTGATATGAAATATAGAATCCGTTTTCTGTCAAATAGCTAACCGGTTCATTTTGATTGATTGATCTCACTTTAAGATTGATATATGGAAGCACTACGATATCGAAAGAAAGCCCCTTACTCTTGTGAATAGTCATGATCTCAACAGCATCTTTATCGCTTTCTATCCTCTGCTCATATTCATTAAGCGATTCAAGTCTTTCTCTGGATTTTTGAAACCAATCCAACAGGTTTTCGGGGGAATAATTATTATTAAATTCTTTTTCGTTGAGTATTTCGGCCAATTGCATCAAATTGGTATATATTCTGTTTCCTTGTGGATTATCACTATCCAAAAGATTTTTTCTTATATCAAATTTGGAAATAAAATTCAAAATCGTGGAGTAAACACCGTCTTTTGCCCAAATATCCTGCAAATCTAAAAATAACAATCTATAGTAATCAAAATCCAATACTTCAATATCATCGATTCCGAATCCTGTAAAAGAGCTCAAAAGCGCGCGGGATAAACTCCCCGTATCAATATTAAGGACAGCATAAAGCATATAAAACAAATCCCTCGCCTCATTGGTCTCCATAATTTTTGTATCATCAACAATAATAGCCGGAATGCTATACTTCGTCAATACATTTTTCATCAGTTTTGTATCTGCTTTATTTCTCAAAAGCACACAAATATTCTCCGGTTTAACCTTTACCTTGAGACCGTCCTTAAGCAAATAGTGATTCGCCAATAAATCTGCTATTTCCACCCCGGCACTATCAAACAGATATTGCTTTTTACTTAATTTTTTGTCATGATAGATGATGTCAAAAGCAGTTGCGGGATTATTTTTGTCATATAATTCCGCCAAATTTTTATTGCCGGGCTCCACTATTTCATAATCTATATCAGGTGAACAAAAGGGGTCGGAATCCTGTAAATATTCCTCACTACAAGAGACTCCTGCCGGAAAAAAATCATTCATTGCTGAAATCAATTGGGCGGTAGATCTAAAATTGTTCTTCATTGTGTACTTGCGGTCACCAAGATTTTTCTGCGCTCTGACATATGTTTGTAGATCAGCACCACGCCAAGCGTAAATAGACTGTTTTGGATCACCTATAAAGAAAACCGTAGAATCGCAATCCTCGATAAAAGCCTTATGAAAAATCTCATATTGCAAGTGATCGGTATCCTGAAATTCATCGATAAAAACCGCTTTGTATTTATTGCACAAGTCTTGTTTGAGCCGTTTATTATCTTCTTTTACCAAGTTAGTATGCAATTTTTCTATCAGATCATTGAATGATAAAACTTGATTGCGATTTTTCTTTTTTTCAACATCTTCCCTGATAAATATTTCTGCACTTGCTAAAAAGTCATTAAACACATCAAATTTATAGGTATCAAATGCCGTATCTAACAAAAACAATTCTTCCAAATCACTAAATAAAAAACCAAGATTTGTAAGTGAATTCGCTCCGGGATTAGCAGAATAAGCCTTTATCAATTCCGATTTGAATTGGGATTGACCCTTGGATATTGATTTGTATAGATTTGAGCTTTTATGAATTTTTGTATTTATTATAGTACTCCAATTCTCATCGATAGAAGTACTCAATTTTTCATCGGCTATTTTGATTTCTTCTTTAAATCTATTGATCTCGGAAAGAATAAGAGCTCTATCGATACTATTTCTAATGCTCAATTTTTTGCCTGAAAATATATTCTTAGCAAAGTCTATTAATAATTCTCTAGAAAGTGATTTTTCTTTTAAAACTGCGATAATAAGCGGGTCGAGAATGGTTATTTTTTTTCTCCAAAATTCATTTACACTATTCTCAATTAGTTTTTTTTGATTTTCTACCAATTCTGTATTGAACAATTGTTTTGTATCAAAAGCAAATTCGGACAAAGTGAGTTGACAAAAGCCGTGAATGGTGTATATTGCAGATTCATCGAGAAACAAAATAGCTTCGGACAATAGCTTTTCTACTTCATTTACACCTTTGTCTTTTATGGCTCTATCTATTACATCTTTTATTGTCAAATCAATTTTATCATCTGAAGAAATTGATTTCAGAGCATCTTTTAAAAATTTTCTGATTCTGATTTCCAATTCGGCAACTGCCGCATTGGTAAAAGTCACCATTAATATCTCTTGGATCTTGATATCTTTTTCAAGCAAAAGCCTTAATGCCAAAATACCGATAGAATAAGTTTTGCCTGTACCGGCACTAGCTTCGATAAGATTATTACTTTCCAATTTTATATTTAATGCATCGAATACTTTCATTTATTCCAATTATATTTCATCATCAAAAAACAATTTTGCCAATCTCAAAATATCATTTTCGGTCTCATCATATTTATCAAATATATTTTCCTCTAAAGCTTTTTCGATATACTGATCGTACTTTGATTTTTCATCTAATATTTTTAAAAATACTTCAAACGGAGTTCCTGCTTTTCCTGATTTTCTCTTGACCTTACGCAAATATTCATAACCGGCCTTTGGTATAAACGGTGCTATTTTCTCAAGAGAATTATTGAAATATTCAACAGTCATTTTTAACCTTTCAATGGCATATTCTTTAGAGATTTTTTCTACTTCTTTTGTTTCTAATGTTTTATTATCTTTTAAATACAATAGTAAAAACTTGTGGACAGGAATATCTGTCGCACTACAAATCCAACTTATCAATTTCAATATTGCTAATGACTTAAAATGGGATGAACTCAAATTAACCACAATGATGTCATTGTCAAATACATTATTGATTTTACCGCGGATAATACTATCTCCAATGGGCAATTCAAATTCGATTTCTCTTGGGGTTTTACCGGAAACAAGACCATTGTAGTAGTCCAAAACCGGCTTTAATTCTTCAATTGTGATTTCCAATTCAAAATAAGCCATATTTTTCAAGGGCAATTCTCCTTTTATCATTTTCTTTTTAATGCTTTCAGGATGAAACCGGGAATTTTGATGTTTGATTATTTCATTTTTCAATTTGTACTTTTCAAGCCTGTCCAATTCAAATATCTCTGTTTCAGGTAGTAAAATCGAATTTTCATAATAATTGATATTCAAGGACTTAGTGAAATACCATTTGACAGGGTTTTCTATAAATTTTTTCAATCCGGTAAAATCTATATATTTTATTGGTGTGATAGATTGATTTTCAGATTTTTTTTCAAAATTCAAAATGTCTTTACCATGTCCATAAGTCAAATATGTATAGTATTTGGAGTCTGTATCACTATAATATTTATTATCATAATTGTCGATAGCATGCCTTAAAATCACATTTGAGCTACTAATATCAACTTTAGTTTTTAAAGAGATATAGTCAATTAGTTCATCTAATACCGGAGATGGTGGCAACTCACTATTGTCTTTTGCATTTATCCCGATATAACTCAGATAAAGTTTTTCCCTTGCTGACAATAATGTTTCAAAAAATAGATATTTATCAGACTCTTTAAGGTTTCTATCTCCTTTTCTGTGTTCAAAACGCATAAGGTCAAAACTAATATCAGTTTGTTTTCTTGGGAAAGTTTTTGCATTTAACCCCAATACGGCAACCACTTTATAGGGTATGCTTCTCATAGGAATCATTGAACAAAAGGTAATTTTACCCGAAATAAATTTACTGCTTCGATTATTGGCATACAGTGAATCTATAAATGCATTGGAAAAAACTTCATAAGAAATTTTTTCATCCAAAATATCGATTATTTCATCTGAGAACGAGAGTTTTTTGAAAATATAATTCAGTTCATTAATACTATCATCGCCAATCGCCAATATTTGTTCAATATATTCAAAAATGTATTCTCTCCACTCTGAAATCGACCTGTGCTTTGATCGACTATTAACAAAGTGAATCAATGTATCGACAAAAGACTTTAGTTTTAAGCCCTCCTTAGCAAAGTCTCCCTCTGCTATTTCCAATGGTAAAATTTCATAATCCCTGTTTGGCAAAGTGATTAGCGAATCAGTTTTCATGGCATATCCGAGCAAAATCCTTTCCAGACCATAGTTCCAACTAACAAAAACCGTATCATTTTGGGGACTACCATTTATGCCGTGACGAATATTGGCCATTTTTACCAATATCCTGATAGTTCTTATATTAGAGATGTCAAATTTTCTGCGGATTGCTGCAAAATCCAAAAGCTGCAGAATATCTTCTGAGCTAAACTCATCTTTTTGAAGAGATAAAAGCTGTTTCAATATACCGATGAGATTGTCATTACCGGCATATGATCTATCAGCGATTGAGTAAGGTATTTTTACTTTTGCATTATCAAAAACAGCCTTTATTATAGGTGTATATAAATCAATATCGGTTGTCTGAACGATTATATCTTTGAGTTTATAATCATTTTCTTCGATTTGTTTTAACAGATAACTGTACAAATTTTCTACCTCTCTTACCTCAGTATAATTACTCGCGATTGTTATCGACCCGTCATTTAATAATTTTTCCGGAATAATATCGCGATTTACATTGGGGATATTATAATAAACTTCATTTTGGATTGTGTGTAACAATGAATCTTTGACCGGTGGATTTACATAGGATTCATTATCCACTATATTGAATATCTCATCGATATCGAAGAGCATATTGTACAAATCCTTTGCAGTCCTGCCTTGGTTCATCAGAAGTTGATTTCCTACGACAAGTTTTAGTTCTCCGGTAGATATGCCGGAGCTTTTTTCGATTTTCACCCTTGTTTTCTCTTTTATATCTTTAAACCAATAATCTTCGGGAGAGGGATTAGTTAGGTAAAAATCCACATCTATTACTCCTTTAAGAGCACTGATAAAGACTTCGATGTGAAATAGTGTAAACAATGAAAATCCAAAAAGAGAAATGCGGGGAAAATTGGATTTTACTTTAGATATAAAATTTTCATCATCGAATTTTTTGATAAGTGCATCACGCATTTGTACTTTATCAATAGCTTTATCCCCTATTTTTTCCTTAATTTTCTGCCAAATCCATTTTTGCCATTTTTCGTGATTAGCAAGATAAGTTTTTATTTCAGGAGACTTATTTTCATTCCAAAGTCTGATATAGTCAGGTCTATAGATTACATACTGGTCATAAAGGTCGGCAATTTTTGTTGCAAGTTGAAGCTGTTTTATCTTATCATTTTGAAAATACAGATAAACATGGTAGAATCTTGATTTGAATTCTTGTTCACTTAAAATATCAAAAATAATCCATTTGAGATTATTGGTGTCAAAGATTCCGGAATTGTATATTCCTGCAAGGCGAAATAATTCAAATAGTAAATTATTAGGTGATAGAAATGAAAAATTTGAAAAAATTTTATTGTTTTCAGTTAGTTTTAACGAAATCCAACTGCTCATTCCGTCTGTTTGTACAACAATGGTTTCTTTTTGGTACAACTCAAGAGGATTGGACTCAATATTGCTTGCCAGTTTTAGGGCAAGTTTATTAATATCATTAGAAATATACAGCTTTAGAGACATCAAATTCTATTATATTCACAAATTTAGTTAATTATTCAATTAAACGATATAAATTTAAAAGTTTCCAATATTGTTTTTAAAAAAGTTTATATCTTTGGCTTTCTCTTAATTTCAATAATTAATTAAATTTAGAATTATGTTAAAAAATTACACTATTAAAGGATTTGCTATCGCAATAATAGCATTTTTTAGTTTACAAGGAATTTCACAAGACGCATTTAATTTCAGTGATGATTTTGAAAGCTATGATGTCGGAAGTTATTTAGCTCAAAGTTCTGATACTTGGACTACCTGGTCAAACAAACCCGGATCAAGTGAAGACGCTAAGATATCCGATGTTCAGGCTAAATCAGGTACAAAATCTGTTTATTTAAAGTCAGTACAAGCAAACGGGGGTCCTACGGATTTGGTATTTCCAGCACCTCAAGTTTATGAAACAGGTATAATTACAGTTGAGACAAAGGTGTTTGTTGATAAGGATAAAGGAGGATATTTCAACTTTCAAGGAGCAAGCAAATTGGGTGATGCATATACTTTTGATGTCTATATGGTCAATGGTGGTAAGTTTTATGTAACTCAAAGTGGTAATAGTATAATTTCAATTAACAGCACATATCCGACTAATACTTGGTTTAACTTGAAAATAGTTGGGGATTTGACCATAAATTTATGGACAGTTGAAATCGATGGAGAGGTTGTAGGAAGTTTTGCTTCAGCTATTAACAAGTTCTCAGCAATAGACTTTTACCCTGTAAATAGTAAATCTGTTGGAGGAAACGAACAATCATCTTACTATATTGATGATTTTAGTTTTGATTTTGCACCATTTGTTCCACTACAAAAAGATGGAGCTTTACTCAATGCTTCAGCCGAAAATACTTTGGGATTGACAGGGATGAAGAGTAGCATTTCCGGTGAATTAATCAATGTTGGTATTGATACTATAACCGGTTTTGAGGCGAAATGGACTTATGGAGCGCAAAGCGGAACTAAAACATTTGATGAGCTTGCATTAAAGACTTTAGATAGATATACATTTGAGTTTGATGATTCTATCTCCTTAATCGCAGGTGAAAATCTCTTGAATATTGAAATTTTAACCATAAATGGCAATGCGGATGACAATATTGAAAATAATAAAAAATATGTAACAACTGTAGCTGTTGTTCCTGCTGCTGAAAAAAAATATGTTGGCGAGGAATTGACAGGAACATGGTGTGGATGGTGTCCTAGAGGGGCTGTTGCATTAGATTATATGGCTAATAAATATCCCGATTATTTTATTGGAATCGCTGTACACAACGGTGATCCAATGGAAGAAAGTGAGAAATATTATCCTGGGTCAGCCAAATTAGCCTCTAAGCTTACTAATAATGATTGGGGGTTTCCCGGAATGTTGTCAATGAGAAATAAAGAATTAGATCCGGGCAATGTTGAGAGTTTGTTCCTTGAAGAAATTCAAAAGCCAACTACCGGTAAAATGCTTATAGGTTCTGATTTTGATGAAAACTCCCGAAAACTTAGAGTATCCGTTTCTACATCATTTCTAAATGATAATACCGATAAATACCGTGTATCTGTAATCTTAGTAGAAAACGGTTTGAAAGGAACCGGTTCCGGTTGGAATCAAGCAAATTATTACTCAGGTAGAAAGCCTGCTTTAATAGGTGCGGGACACAATTGGCAAACTGAACCCAATCCTGTTCCAGCATCTAAAATGACATATAATGAAGTGGGACGTGCTTGTTTGGGAAAGTATGAAGGAGAACCACTTAAAAACTCACACAATACTACAGATGTTGAAGTGCTGAATTTTAATTATACTGTTCCTGATGGATATAAGACTGAAAATATGGAAATAGTGGCACTTTTATTAAAAGAAGATGGATCGGTAGAAAATGCAGAGGAAGTCAATTTTAAAGAAGCATTGGAAAACGGTTTTGTGAAAGTCATAGAGAATGTAAATTGGCACGATGTGGTGATAAATGAATTTCTTGCCAGTAATGACTCATTAAGTGGAATCGCTGACCAAGATGGTGAATTTGACGATTGGATAGAACTTTATAACAATACGAATCACGATATAGACTTGTCAAATGTTTATCTCTCTGATAAATTCAGTAAACCGCAAGCTTGGCAATTTCCAGCTGATACATTTATTGAGGCAAACTCTTATTTGATTGTTTGGGCTGATAAGGATACCGACCAAAAAGGTCTTCACGCAAAAATAAAATTGAGTTCCAAAGGAGAAAATTTGTTATTGACCAATGAGGACGGATCATTTATTGATTCATTGACTTTTGGAGAGCAAACTACAAATGTAGCTTATGCGAGAGTACCTAATGGAACCGGAGACTTTATATTCAAAGCACCAACATTCAATGGTACTAATGTGCCTGAGGCTACGATAGAACTCAACGACGATAATATCGCAAAAGTCTATCCTGTTCCAACAGATAATTATTTGACAGTTGAGTTTGAGGAAAATAATATTGATTATCAAGTTAAGGTTTTGAATACTATGGGGCAAGTATTTTTGTCTGAAAATTTGAGCAATAAAAAGAATATGTTGGATATTTCAAGATTGAGAACCGGACAATATATTCTTCAGATATACTCAAAAGGAAGATTGAAAGGAAATACAAGGTTTATTATTGTTAAATAAAATGCTTCTGCTATTTCTTTTTAGTCAGAACAATTATAATAAAAAAAAATAGGGGCTTTCGAGCCTCTATTTTTTTATGTGTATTTCATTTTTTCTATAATGGAATTTTTCATCAAAGTTTCTTTTTTAGTGCTGCTATTTCATCACGAAAATGAGCTGCTGAAATAAAATCTAAGTCTTTCGCAGCCTTTTTCATCTTAATTTCAGTGTCATTTATCAATTTTTTTATTTGGTCTTTATTCATATATCCAATGACGGGATCTGCAGCGATACCGGGTTTTTCAGGTTCAATATAGGCTTTGGGCTCAACACCACGAATATCAAGTATTGATTTCTTTGAAAGAATCTCTTCTCTTGTTTTATTCAATGATGTAGGAATAATACCGTGTTTTTCGTTGTATTCTTTCTGGATCGCTCTTCTTCTATTCGTCTCGTCTATTGTATTTTCCATGCTTTTGGTTATTTTATCAGCATAGAAAATGACCAATCCATTTACATTTCTTGCGGCTCTACCGGCAGTTTGGGTAAGCGATTTTTCATTTCTCAAAAAACCTTCTTTATCAGCATCAAGAATTGCAACTAAGGAGACTTCGGGCATATCAAGTCCTTCTCTCAAGAGATTTACTCCTACTAAAACATCAAATTCACCCAGCCTCAAATCCCTGATTATCTCCACTCTTTCCATTGTATCAACATCGGAGTGAATGTATTTTGTTTTTATATCTAAGGAGTCAAGGTATTTGGTAAGTTCCTCTGCCATTCTTTTGGTCAAAGTTGTAACCAATGTACGTTCATTTTTCTTAATTCTATCGTTTATCTCTCCAAGTAAATCATCGATTTGGCTGATACTCGGTCTTACTTCAATCTTTGGGTCCAAGAGTCCTGTTGGTCTTACTATTTGTTCAACGATAACTCCGCCTGTTTTTTCCAACTCATAATCTCCCGGAGTAGCACTTGCATAAATCAATTGATTGGTTATGCTTTCGAATTCTTCAAAATTGAGAGGTCTGTTATCTATCGCTGATGGAAGTCTGAATCCAAAATTGACCAAATTCAGTTTTCTTGATCTGTCCCCTCCCCACATCCCTCTAACTTGAGGTATGGTAACATGACTTTCATCAACAATCATAAGATAATCATCGGGAAAATAATCTAAAAGAGTAAAAGGTCTGGTTCCGGGTTTTCGATTATCAAAGAACCTTGAATAATTCTCAATACCACTACAATAACCCAACTCCCTAATCATCTCCAAGTCAAAAGTAGTCCTTTCTTTTATCCGGTTTGCTTCTTGATATCGACCTTCACTTTCAAAATACACCACTTGTGCGTGGAGTTCATCTTCGATATCACGAATTATCTCTTTCATCCTATCCCTGTTAGCTATATAAAGATTGGCGGGATATATCAAAGCGGTATCTATTTCTTCATATCTCTTACCTGAAATGGGGTCAATTATTTCGATACTATCAATTTCATCTCCCCATAGAGAAATTCTATAACCATACTCTACATAAGGAAGATTTATGTCGATAGTATCGCCTTTTACCCTGAAAGTACTTCTTGAAAAATCAGAAACCGTTCTGGAATAAAGGGCATCCACAAGTTTATGTAAAAGTCCGTTACGGCTTATTTTTTGACCTTTTGATATACTGATAATACCCTTTTTATAGTCTTCGGGATTACCCATACCGTATATACAAGAAACCGAAGCAACCACGATAATATCCCGTCTTCCTGACAATAAAGATGAAGTAGCCCTAAGTCTGAGTTTGTCAACCTCTTCATTGATAGAAAGGTCTTTTTCAATATAAGTATCAGATGTACTTATATAAGCCTCCGGTTGATAGTAATCATAATACGAAACAAAATATTCAACAGCATTATCAGGAAAAAATTCTTTAAATTCACCATATAATTGTGCGGTTAATGTCTTATTGTGGGTCAGAATAATCGTAGGTCTGCCCAGTTCTGCAATAACATTTGCTAAAGTAAAAGTTTTTCCCGAACCGGTCACTCCAAGCAATACTTGATCCCTTTCATTTCTTTTTATTCCATTTACCAATTCAGAGATAGCTTTTGGTTGATCTCCCGTGGGTTTATATTTTGATGTTAATTTAAAAGCCATAGTTACAAATCTAACTAAATAATCAATTTTTGAATCGATAAATATTATTTTAATTTCATTTTTTTATCAAAAACGAAGAATTTCATAAATTTTTATCAAAATTTTTAATTTTTTTTGAAGTTTCAATTGCATTTTTGATGTAATATGTATTTTGAACTATAAGAAAAAGTTAATAGAATAGATTTGATATTATGCAAATTTTAACATATTTATAATGCCTTATTAACCAATGATATTCAACAAATTAGGATTAGTACTAATTTAAAAAATACACAAAATTTTTATTGAAATATTTTGTGTTTTTAAAATAATAAAAACTTATCTTTACAAAATAATTTTGGAGAGATCCTAAATTTTAAAAAACAATAACCAAACTCATGAACGATAATAACAAAAACACGTATCTATTGCAGAATCTTGTTTCGGACTTTGAAGTGCTTATTGAGAGAGGGGAAATTGGTAATTATAACAAAGAAGAATTTCTTCAGTTAATCAATTTTTACCGTGATAAGTGCAATATTCAAAAATCAATTGAAATAGTAGATTTAGCAATCGAACAGTACAAGTACATAACCGATTTTTATATTGTTAAAGGCGACTTATTACTGGAGATTAATAATCCTGAATTGGCTCTTAAGTATATCAGCCATTGCGAGAACATATCACCCTATGCTTTTGATGTGAAAATTCTTCAAGCTAAAGCGTATGCTATGATGGGTGATATTGATGTTTCAAATGCTTTGTTGGATGAATTGAAATCTTTTTCCAATCTCAATTTTAATGTGGAAGTAAATATTATCCGTTCATATATTTACGAGCATTTGGGGGAATATGAGGAGATGTTCAATTTATTGAAAGAGACTTTGATTATCGATCCCTTAAACAAAGAGGCACTCAAAAGAATTAATACTGCAACTATATTTACGAAAAAATATGAAGAGAGTATTGACTTTCATAAAAAATTAATCGATAGCATACCTTACAATCATTTAGCTTGGTTCAATGTCGGTCAAATATACACGGTGCTATCTGAATATGAAGAAGCGATTGACTCTTTGGAATATTCATTTTTGATTAATCCTGATTTTGAAGACGGATATTTGGAATATGCCGATTTGTGCAATCAGATTGGAAAATACCAAAAAGCAACGATTGTCTATGAAGAGTATTTGGATATATTTGATGGCGATTCGGAATTATACACTAATCTTATCTATGCACATCTGAAGCTAAAAAATCTGGATAATGCCGAGAAATTTGCCATAGAGGCTATAAAAACAGATTCGTACAATGATGAAGCGTTTTTCTTATTGGGGCAGGTTTATAGAAGTCGCAATAAATGGGAAAAAGCTTTGAATGCTTTTCATAAAGCAATAGATATAGAATCAGATAGGGAAGAATATTTTGAGGCTTTGGCTGAAATGTATATCAAACTAAATGATAACAAGAAAGCTGAAAAGTTTTTTGATATTATTATGTCTATGGACACGCCGGAAGAACAATACTATATTAAATATATCAGATTTCTACTCTCGATCAAAAAGTATGATAAGGCTTATAATATAATAGAAAAATCTGAAGATATAGTTTACAGCCCACTGTTTAATTACTTGAAATCAATAATATACTTCAAGGCAGATAATAAGAAAGAAGCTTTGCTGATATTGGATTCCGCTTTGGAAGATAGCTATGAAGATCATGATATGCTATTTGAATTAGCTCCTGAACTAAAAAATGATAAAGAAGTCACTTCAATAATAAATTACTATAAAAGCTAATAAAGAATTACTCAGTTTTTTAACCAAAACTTTAAGCCTTTTCTAAAAATTTAGAAGAGGCTTTTTTTATAGGTGTATTTCATTTTTTCGCTTTTGCCACTCTTTGCCTCTGACTCCTAAAGGAGAATCAACCCGTAATGCTAAAAAATGAAATGCGCTCTTTTTTATTTGCTTGTAACTTTTTTAAATCATAGACGTAATACAACCAAACAACTTATTATTTAATCTAAAATTCTAAAAAATGAAAAATATCATCTTATTAATAGTATTGCTTTTTTCAGTAACAATTGCAAATGCTCAAAAAGAAAAATCCGATAGTGATACAACAAAAATCAAACTCGGCGATAAAACAATTATAATTGTTGATAAAAATGATAAGACCGAAGATACCATTTCTGTAAAAGAAGAAATCAAAGATGAGGAAATAACAATCAAACAAAACGAAAAGAAAACAAAAGCCAAAAAATACTACAACTCCAGAAATTATTCCAGATGGGCAGGATTGTACCTTGGTATAAATCAATTTGGAGATATTAGGGATGGTGGAGAACTAACAGCCAATTTCAAAAATTGGGAAATCAATCCTTGGAAAAGCAGAATATGGAATATCAATTTTATGGAGATAAACCTTAGTATTGTTAAAAAACATATACTTTTGACCACCGGTTTTGGATTGGAATATAAAAACTTCTCATTCAAAAATAATATAGACTTAGTAGAAGAAAACGGGCAAGTGAATCCTGTGGTCAACAATAGTCTAAAATACAAAAAAGATAAGCTACATGTGAGTTATTTCCAAATGCCTATTTTGCTCGAATTTAATACTTCTTCAAGAGCAAGGAAAGGATTTTATTTAGCAGCCGGCTTTGTAGGGGGATTGAAAATGTATTCAAAACTCTATCAAAAATACGATTTGGATGACAATACCATTAAGAAAAGAACAAAAAGTGATTTTAATCTAAATCCTTATCAACTTTACGGTACTCTTAGGATTGGAATCAACAGATTAACCCTCTATGGCAATTTTGACCTTATGCCTTTATTCAAAGAGGGTGAAAGTACATTGGGAGACAATCTTATGGTAGTAAGCGCAGGAGTAAAACTGATCGGTTTCTAAAAATATACTCAAACCACATAGCTTTTCAGGTTTTTGGCTCTTTCTTTTTCTCACTATCTTCGTTAAAATCAATAGCAATAGCATTGGCTATTCCGATTGATTTTGCCTCGATATTTAAAAAAATAAATTTGCCAATATTCCCGAAAAGCTAAATGGTTTGAGTATATAAACTCCCGCACAGAGTTTTTTCATATCACAAGTTGGCACCTGTAATTAATTTTACGGGTGTTTTTTTAATGGGTGTCAAAATGGCGCATTATATGCAATGGTACAGCTTTTGCACTAAGGGGTTAATTGGAAGGGTAGTTTTAAATCAATTTAGCATTAAATTGTTTAAAACCACCTTTTATTTAATATAAATTATTACTATTAAAAAAAATAAAATAGAAATGACGACAGAAAAAATTAAACAAAAAAAAGGACAAATTGGCGTAAGTGCAGATGATATTTTTCCACTTATCAAAAAGTTCCTTTATACAGACCAGGAGATATTTTTAAGAGAGCTCATATCAAATGCAGTTGATGCAACGACAAAATTAAAAACTCTAGCATCGAAAGGTGAATTTAAAGGAGAACTTGGTGATCTCACAATAGATGTGAAACTCGATGAGAAAAATAAGACTATAAGCGTAATCGACAGAGGGATCGGAATGACAGAAGAAGAGGTGATAAAATACTTAAATCAAGTCGCATTTTCTTCAGCTCAAGAGTTTTTGGAAAAATATTCCGGAGAAAATATTATAGGTCACTTTGGGCTCGGTTTTTACTCAGCATTTATGGTTGCTGAAAAGGTTGAAGTAAGAACAAAATCATACAAAGATGACGCAAAAGCCGTAAAATGGGTTTGTGACGGCTCTCCCGAATACACCTTGGAAGAAATTGATAAAGAATCAAGGGGTACTGAGATAATCTTGCATGTCGGTGAAGAAGGTAAAGACTATTTGAGCAAAAACAGAATTCAAGAATTGCTTGATAAATACTGTAAATTCTTACCTATACCTATCAGGTTTGGTACTAAAACCGAGTACAAAACAGAAGGGGAAGGAGATGATGCAAAGCAAATAGAAGAGGAAGTTGACAATATCATCAATAATCCTAATCCACTATGGAAAAAGTCTCCAAATGAATTGAAAGATGAAGATTATAAGGAGTTTTACCGAGAGTTATTCCCGGGAACTTTCAATGATCCTGTTTTTTGGATTCATCTAAAGATGGATTACCCATTCAATCTAACGGGCATATTGTATTTCCCGAAAGTAACCAATAATTTCGATATTCAAAAAAGTAAAATTCACCTTTACAGCAATCAAGTATTTATCACAGATGATGTAAGGGCGATAGTTCCGGAATTTTTAATGCTTTTGCACGGAGTTATTGATTCTCCCGATATCCCTCTAAATGTTTCCAGAAGCAGTCTTCAAAATGACCAAAGAGTGAAGAAAATCACATCTTATATTACCAAAAAAGTAGCGGAAAAACTAAAGGGGATTTTCAAAAAAGACAGAAAAGAATTTGAAAATAAATGGGATGATATCAGCACATTTGTGAAATACGGTATGATTACTGAGGAGAAATTTTACGATAAAGCATTGGATTTTGTTTTGTTGAAAAATGAAGAGGGCAAATACTTTACATTTGAGGAATACAAAGAAAAGATTAAAGCAAACCAAGTTGATAAACACGATAAGACCGTAATAATTTACACAAGTGATGTCAAAGCCCAACACAGTTATATTCAATCTGCTAAAAATTACGGATATGATGTTGTCGTAATGGACAATATTATCGATGTTCATTTTATGCAGCATATGGAAACCAAAGACGGAAGCATTACATTTGTGAGAGTTGATTCAGATACGGTTGATAATTTGGTGCAAAAAGATGAGAAGAAAGAATCTGTGATGTCCGAAAAACAACAAGAAAAAGTAAAAACCATATTCACAGAATCTCTAAAGGGAGAGAACAATACTATTGAAATGAAAGCACTTTCTCCGGATGATTTGCCGGTTGTAATTACCAAACCGGAATTTATGCGTAGATTTAAAGAAATGCAACAATATCAAAGTATGGGTATGGGAGATTTGCCCGAAAGTTACAATATCATAATCAATTCCAACAATCCATTGATTGCTGACAAATTGGTCAAGATGAAAAGTCAAGAAAAGAAAGAAAAATTTGCAACATATCTATACAAACTGGCAAAATTGAATCAAAATATGCTTACCGGAGAAGAAATGACGGATTTTGTAAAGACAAGTGTAGAGTTTTTGAAATAGGTGTTTAGTGCGCTACAAGTATAAGAAACTTATAGTGATATGAGAAAAACAACCTGTATCATTTTATTTTTTCGCTTTTCCTAACCCTTGCCTCTGACTCCTAAAGGAGAATCAACCCACAATGCGAAAAAATGAAATACAAAAAAAACCTGCATCAAAATGATGTGGGTTTTTTTATTCAAATTCTTCTAATTTCTCCATTAAAGTTTCCCAGCGATTTTCCAGATTTAATATTTCGTTGTCAAGAGCATTGAGTTTTTTACCCATTTCAGCTATTTTACCGGGATCAGTATCCGTATTTTCTTCAAAGAACTGATGAACTTTTTGTTTTTCATTTTCTTTTTTTTCAATCTCTTTCAAAGTTCTGGATATTTCATTATCTATTTTCTTTTTTTCTTTGCGCTGAGCGTTTTTATCCTCTATTGATTGCTTTTTATATTGATTTGCATCTTCTTTTTTACTTAAATTTTTATTTGCACGGTATTCGGTATATGTACCGTTAAAATCCTTGATATTTCCCTTTCCGTCCATTATAAACAGATGATCGGTAAGTTTGTCCATAAAATATCTATCGTGAGTGATAATAATCAGATTGCCCTTGAAGCCCATAAGATAATCTTCCAGTATATTCAATGTGACAATATCCAAATCATTGGTAGGTTCATCGAGAATAAGGAAATTTGGATTTTTCATTAAGACCGTCAGAAGTTGTAGTCGTCTTTTTTCACCTCCGCTTAATTGTGATACATATACTTGTTGGTGTTTTCTGGAAAAAAGAAAGCGTTCTAATAATTGCTCTGCGGTCAATTTTTTACCATTGGCCATTGGCAAATATTCGGCGATATCCGTTATCACTTCGAGCACACGTTTATCCTTTGACAATACCAGCCCCCCTTGTGAGAAATTTCCAAAATGAACTGTTTCACCTATTACTATCTTACCACTATCAGGACGTACTAATCCTGTTATCATATTGATAAAAGTTGATTTTCCGGCACCGTTATCACCGACTATCCCTACTTTTTCAAATCTCTTGAACTTATAGCTAAAGTCATTTAGTATTTTAATATCGCCAAAAGCTTTTTCGACATTGTACAATTCTAAGATTTTACCTCCCAGTCTTTGAGTTTCAATATCGATACTGATGGAATCATTGTATATCGCCTTGCTCGCTTTTTCACCAATCTCATGAGCCCTGTCAATTCTGGATTTTGATTTGGTTGTTCTGGCCTTTGGTTGTCTTTTTAGCCATTCCAATTCTTTTTTATACAATTTCTTTATTTTTTCGGCTGTTACCGATTCATTGTGTATTCTTTCTGCTTTCTTTTCCAGATATCGTTCATAATTACCGGAATAAACAAACAATTCTCCCCTGTCCAATTCTACAATTCTATTGCAGGTATTTTCCAAAAAATATCTATCATGGGTAACCATGAACAAAGTTATTTTCTTATTTGAAAGATAGTTTTCCAGCCATTCTATCATATCGATATCCAAGTGATTGGTAGGCTCGTCAAGAATCAAAAAATCAGGTTCTTGAACAATGATTCTTGCAAGAGCAACACGCTTTTTTTGCCCTCCCGATAATTCTTTTATTTTTTGGTCAAGCTTAGGAATTTTTAATTTAAAAAGAATTTCTTTAATCTTATTTTCAATATTCCAAGCATCAAGATTATCCAATTTTGCAATAGCGATATCCAATGTTTCATTGTCATTTTTAATTACTGCCGTTTCATATTGCTTAATAGCATTTATTTTGGGGTCATCTGTATCAAATACCGCATCCAAAACACTAAAATCTTCTTCGAAAACCGGTTCCTGTTTTAAAAATGCCAATTTAATATCCTTATTTATTATAATTTTGGCTTTCTCACCTTCGGGGCTCTCTTCACCAAAAATCACTCTGAGGAGTGTGGATTTACCGCTTCCGTTTTTGGCAATTAATCCGATTTTATCCCCTTGGTTAATACTGAGATTAATATTTTCAAACAGGATTTTTTCCCCATAAGATTTAGTAACATTTTCTAAAAGCAAGTAATTCATCTATCCTTTATTCTTGTATGAATCGCAAAAGTAAGATAATAAACTTAGAATATTAACCAATCCCGATAAACGATTCGAAATTTTCAGGATTTATCAATTGAAAATCACTATCCGGATAAGTTGAAATAAAAGCTTTTGGTGGTTTAACTTTTGCTTTTTTATTCCATTTGAATTCGTAAGCGTGTAATTTCCCGTCATACTCTTCAATATAATCTATTTCTTTTTGTTTAAGCGTTCTCCAAAAATATTTATTTGAATAAAGATTGTTATAGTTTGTGTGCTTCATCCTTTCGCTAATAATAAAATTTTCCCACAAAGCACCAACGTCATTGCGCAAGTTTAAAGAATTGAAATTTGCAATTATTGCATTTCTAATTCCATTATCATAAAAATAAATTTTCTTAGATTTTTTTAACTCATTTCTTAAATTCCTAGAAAATGAAGGTAATTTAAAAATCACAAATGATTTTTGTAGTAAATCTATGTAGCTTTCAACAGTTTCGTTATTCAAGCCAGATAATAAACCTAATTCGGAATAAGAAACCTGATTTCCAACTTGAAATGCAAGAGCTTGAAGTAATTTTAATAATTTATCAGATTTTTTTATTTTATTCCAAATGAGAATATCCTTGTAAAGATAATCGGAGGTCAATGAATTCAGCAATTCAATCTTATCTTTTTTAGCCAAAACAACATCAGGGTAATAACCATATATCATTCTGTTTTCTAACTGATTGTACTCCTCCCAATACCCATGATAATCAACCATTTCTTTAAAAGATAACGGAAAAAGATTAAACTCCCATTTTCGTCCTGTCAAAGGTTCATTTACTTTGTTTGCTAATTCAAATGAACTCGAACCGGAAGCTATCAATTGGACATCCTCGATATAATCAGTTATTAATTTCATTTTAAGCCCGATATCTGAGATCATTTGAGCTTCATCTATGACTATATATTTATTATTTCCAATTATATTTTTTAATTTATTCACATTGATATTCTGAAAATTCAATCTGACTTCAGGACTATCACCATTCAACCAAAGCACATTTTTCTTATGATGAAATATTGAATTTAATAGGGTAGTTTTTCCAGTTTGTCTCGCTCCTAATACGATTATTGCTTTTTTTGTACCAAGCTTAGATTCTATTTTATTTTCTATAATTCTTTTTATCATAATTTTTTTGCAAATATAAGCATATTTTGCGTATCTATCCGTAATTTATACCAATATTTTGCGTATTGATCCGCAAATTATGCTATTAATTAAACATTAGTAACTAAAAGTTCACTCGGAAAATTTGGAAATATTTTTATGTTTACAAATAATTATCTATCCATTCACCCAATAGTTCCATTAAGATATGTTCTGATTTTTTTACCATTTTGACTACATCTTGATGAGTTGTTTCTTTAATTCGCTCAGGTGGATAGCATTCATTGGAAACCATGGAAAATCCCGTAACTTTTATACCACCATGTACAGCTGCGATTGTTTCAAAAACAGTTGACATACCGATAAGGTCAGCCCCCATTCTATAAATCATCGAATACTCAGCCGGAGTTTCCAGACTGGGACCTTGTAGTGCCAAATATATTCCTTGTTTAAGATTATATCCGGTTTTCTTAGAAATCTCTATAAACTCTTTTCGGATATCGGCATTGTATGCATTAGACATATCGGGAAATCTTGTTCCAAGTTCATCGATATTTTTACCTCTCAGAGGGTGATCCGGAATCATATTGATATGGTCTTTTAGTAATATCACATCACCTGCGTTGAAATCCGGGTTTATTCCACCGGCAGCATTAGTTAAAATCAAATTTTTTGCACCCATATATTGCATTACGCGTACAGGATAAGTGACCTCTTTTGCAGAATAACCTTCATAATAATGCATTCTACCCGAAAATAAATATATATTAGTTCCATTTCTTTTCCCAATTACCAATTCACCTTTGTGGTTTTGCACGGTACTTGTTTTGAAATGAGGAATCTCACGATAAGGAATTTTTTTTACAATCTCATCCAAAAGTTCTTCACTACTTAATCCCGAACCAAAAACAATAGCTAAGTGAGGTTTTACATCCGTTAGGGATTCAATAAATTTTGTAGTTTCCTTGAGTTTTTCTATCATTTTTAGTAATTTTATAATATAAATTCGTCAAAATTAAAACTTTAGTAAGAAAAAGAGGCAAATTATTATTAAAAAATGTAAAAAGCCTTATATTTGCGCATGATTTAAAGGGAGAGGGAGCGTATTAGCTCCCTCTTTTTTATAAAGGTAATATGATAGAAGAGAAATTAATACCGGTTATTGAACAAAAGTTATCTGAAGAAGGCTTTGAAGATTGCTTTATAGTTGATATTGTAGTAAGCAAAAACTCCAAGGTTGTAGTGTATGTGGATTGTGATTCCGGTGTACCTATCAGAAAATGTGTTAGTATTAGTAGAAGAATAGAGCATTATCTCGATGAAACCTTATTGTTAGGAGAAAAATACACACTTGAAGTTTCATCTCCGGGACTGGATAAGCCACTTGTCAGAAGACAATACAAAAAGAATATAGGCAGAGATTTAAAGGTAAAACTACCTGACAATGTTAAAATAAAAGGTACGCTCATTGAGGTTGATGAATTTGGTATAGTATTGGAAGTATCTGAAAAGAAAAATGTAAAAAAAATAGAATTGAAATTTGAGGATATCCTCGAATCAAAAGTAATTGTAAAATTTAATAAAAAGAAAAAATGAATTTAATAGAATCTTTTTCTCAATTTAAAGCGGGGAAAAACATGGACAGACCGACATTGGTTAGGGTCTTGGAAGATGTTTTCAGAACGCTAATTAAAAAGAAATATGGCTCTGATGATAATTTTGAAGTCATTGTAAATACGACTAATGGTGACCTTGAATTGTGGAAAGTACGGGAGATTGTTCCTGACGGGGAAGTTACAGATGTACTTACTCAAATATCTTTTTCCGAAGCACAATTAATCGATGAAGATTATGAAGTGGGAGAGGAATGTTATGAACAATTGGACGTTGAGTCATTTGGTAGAAGGGCTATAATGGCTGCAAGGCAAACTTTGGTTTCAAGAATATCAGAATTGGAAAAGGAAGACGTTTACAAAAAATACAAGGACAGAGCAGGAGAATTGGTTTTAGGTGAAGTGGGACAGATTATGAAAAAAGATTTATTGGTGATAGACGATGCTACCGACAATGAATTGATTTTGCCCAGAAGCGAAATGATAAAGGGTGACTTTTTCAGAAAAGGTGATATGATAAAGGCTGTAATCAAGCATGTTGAAATGAAAAACAACAATCCGATTATCATTATTTCCAGAACTGACAGCAAGTTTCTTGAAAAACTGATGGAGCAAGAAGTTCCGGAGATAGAAGACGGGTTAATCACAATAAAAGATATTGTTAGAATACCGGGTATCAGAGCAAAAGTAGCAGTTGAATCTTATGATGATAGAATCGATCCAGTTGGGGCATGTGTTGGAATGAAAGGGTCAAGGATACATGGAATTGTTCGTGAATTGAGAAATGAAAATATTGACATAATCAATTATACCAATAATACCATACTGTATATCCAAAGATCTTTGACTCCGGCTAAAGTTTCAAAAATCGAGTTGGATGATGAAAATATGAAAGCTGCAGTTTACTTAAAACCGGATCAGGTATCAATGGCGATTGGTAAAAACGGTGCCAATATAAAACTTGCCAGCAGATTGACAAAATATGAAATCGATATATACAGAGAAGTTGACGAAAACTTAATCGATGATGTAGATTTGGATGAATTTAGCGATGAAATAGAAGAGTGGATTATAGATCAATTTAAAAATATCGGCTGCGATACGGCTAAAAGTGTATTGGAATTAAACAGAGAAGAATTGGCGAGAAGAACAGATCTTGAAGAAGAGACAATTGATGAAGTGTTGAATATTTTACAATCGGAATTTGAAGAAAATTAGAGTTTTTCCCGGTAGTAAAAGTATTTTTTTGATTTTTAATGAGGAGCTAAACCTTTAACAAAACATAGAACTAAATATTGATAATGGCGTACAAGTTATTCAAAATTGCGAAAGAATTAAATGTTGGAACAAGTACAATTGTAGAATACCTACATTCGCAGGGTATTGAAATTGCTAATAAACCTATAGCAAAAATATCCGATGAGGTACATGCTTTGTTGCTTACTAGATTCAGCAATTCAATTGCAGAAAAAGAGGAGGCTGAAGCTTTGCTTGCTGAAAGAAGACAACGAAAAGAAGAAGAGGTAAAAGCAAGAGAGAAAATTGAGGAAAAAAAGAAAAAAGTAGAGAAGACTGATATTGAAGCTCCAAAGAAAAAAGAAACAAAAGAAGAGCCTAAGGAAGAGAAGGTAGAAAAAGAAATTGAAGAAAAAATAACAGTTTCTGAAACAGAGAAGAAAGATACTAAAGAAGAAGAAAAGGAAGAAAACAAAACCGGTCTTACGGTTTTAGGCAAAGTTGATTTGGATAAAATAAACAAAAAGCCTAAAAAGAAGAAAGAAAAAGTATCAAAAGCCAAAGAAGAAAAACCCGAAATAAAAGAACCTGTAAAAGAAGAAAAGAAAGTTGAAAAAGTAGAAGCAGAAGAAATAGAGACACCTAAAAAGAAAAATCTACCCGAAGAGGTTGAGATGATGAGAGCGGAAACACCAAAGTTGAAAGGACTAAAAAAACTGGGCAAAATCGATGTTTCTAAATTTGAAACAAGAAAAAAATCTAAACCTAAAGCTACCGCCGATAAGAGTAAAGAGACTAAAAAAGCTGACAGTAGCGGTGGTGAAAGCAGAAGAAAGAGAAAAAGAAGAAAAATCAATCCTAATCAGGTCTTAAGAAATCAAAAAAAGAATCAAAAAAAGAAAGAAGAGGTTACAGAAATATCCGAAAAGGAAATAGAGGACAAAATCAAAGCTACAATGGCCAAACTTAAGTCCGGAGGAACCGGCAAAAGTAGGAGATCAAAAATACGCCGTGAGAGTAAAGCCATAAAGAGAGAAAAGAATGTAGTTGAAGAAAATGTAGAAACAAATGTAATAGAAGTAAGTGAATTTATCAGCGTTTCCGAATTATCCAATTTGATGGATGTACCGGTGACTGATATTATAATGACCTGTATGAATTTGGGCGTTATAGTGTCGATTAACCAAAGAATTGAGAAGGAGATTATTGAATTAGTGGCTGATGAATTTAATTATGAAGTTAAGTTTATAAGTGCGGATGAGATTGATGATGACGATGATGATATAGAAGACAATGAAGAAGATTTAGTACCAAGAGCTCCTGTTGTTACTGTAATGGGACACGTTGATCATGGAAAGACATCATTGCTTGATTATATCCGGGAAACCAATGTTGCCGGAGGAGAAGCTGGAGGTATCACACAACATGTTGGAGCATACGAAGTTGATTTGGGTGAAGGTAAAAAAATCACTTTCCTTGATACGCCGGGACACGAGGCTTTTACTGCGATGAGAGCCAGAGGAGCTAAAGTAACTGACTTCGTGATTATTGTGATAGCAGCAGACGACAAGATAATGCCTCAAACAAAAGAGGCAATCAGTCACTCGCAAGCAGCAGGAGTACCAATGATTTTTGCTATTAATAAAATCGATAAACCCGGTGCAGATCCCGAAAGAATCAAACAAGAACTTGCATCGATGAACCTGTTGATAGAAGAATGGGGCGGTAAGTATCAATCACAAGATATCTCCGCAAAAACAGGTAAAGGAGTTAAAGAGCTATTAGAAAAAGTATTTTTAGAGGCAGAACTTTTGGAGTTGAAGGCTAATCCAAACAGATTGGCAGCAGGATCGGTTCTTGAAGCTACTTTGGATAAAGGTAAAGGATATATAACCAATGTTTTGGTTCAAAAAGGAACATTAAAGATAGGTTCTGTTATTCTGGCAGGTCATTATTCGGGAAAAGTAAAAGCTATGATAAATGCTGCCGGTAAGAGAATTAAATCTGCAGGTCCCTCCACGCCTGTAAAGGTTTTAGGAATGAATGGTGCAGCTCAAGCAGGTGAAACTTTCAAAGAATACGAAAATGAAAGAGATGCTCGAGATATCGCAACTAAAAGAGCTATAATTGCCAGGGAGCAATCAACAAGAACTAAAAAACGCGTTAGTTTGGAAGAAATCGGAAGAAGATTAAAACTTGACGATTTCAAAGAATTGAATTTAATAGTTAAAGCTGATACCGACGGTACGGCTGAAGCTTTGTCAGATTCTTTGATAAAACTTTCAATTCCTGAATTGCAAGTAAATGTAATTCACAAAAGTGTTGGACAAATTTCTGAATCTGACGTTCTCTTAGCTACGGTATCAGATGCGATTATTATTGGTTTCCAAGTGAGACCATCCGGAACTGCCAGAAAACTGGCTGAAAAAGACGGTGTGGAAATAAAACACTATTCTGTTATCTACAAAGCAATAGACGAAGTGAAACTCGCTATGAAAGGTATGCTTGCTCCTACAGAGGAAGAAAAAATTACCGGAATGCTCGAAGTTAGAAATATATTTAAAATTAGTAAAGTCGGTACAATTGCCGGCTGTTATGTACAAGAGGGTGAAATTACAAGAAATTCAACTATTCGTTTGATAAGAGAAGGTATAGTTGTTTATCCTGCAAAAGATACACAAACAGCACATTTGAGTTCATTGAAACGATTTAAAAACGATGCAAAAGAAGTAAAAGCCGGTATGGAATGTGGTCTTACAATCGAAAATTTCAATGATATCAAAGTTGGAGACCAAATTGAAGTATATAAGATTATCGAGATTGAGAAAGAGTTAGAATAATCTACTAAACAACCTTGTGATGTTAACCGCTGATAATGTTGTAAAATCTTTAAAAGAATTTGCCTCTGAAAAAAGGAAAAAGACCAATGAATGGTTTTTTAAAACCGGTAAAGGAGAATACGGTGAGGGAGATATTTTCATCGGTGTTTCAATGCCGGATACCAGAAAAGCTATTAAGCCCTATTTAAAATTAAGTTTTGAAGAGATTAGACAGCTGCTGGAATCACCACTTCACGAGGTCAGGATGGCTGGAGTATTGATACTAACCGAGAATGCAAAAAAAGCAAGTAAAAAACAGGATAAAAATCAACTGAAGGACATAGCAAATTTTTACCTAAAGCATAGAAAAGGCATTAATAATTGGGATTTGGTAGATGTTTCCGTACACTATATTTTGGGTAATGCTATCTCATATGGAATCTTCGATTTGGACTTATTGGATGAATTGAGCTCTTCCGAATCACTTTGGGACAGACGAATGTCAATAGTTGCAACTTGGGCTTTCATACGCAAATCAGACATTTACCCCACGATTACTCTTGCAAAAAAACTTTTGGATAATAAAGAGGACTTGATGCACAAAGCAATCGGTTGGATGCTAAGAGAATCCTGGAAAAGAGAACCTGAAATTATTGAAGATTTTCTCCTTGATAATTACCATCAATTGCCACGCACCACTCTCAGATATTCAATAGAGAGAATGGAAGAAACCAAAAGAAAGCATTTTTTGTATCTGGGAAAAAAATAACAATAAGAATCAATTAACCAGTCGAATTGACTCCTAAGCTACAATACCGTCACATCACCTTTCACTATCACTTCCTTACCATCTCTTCCTTTATATTTGAAGTAATATACAAATACTCCTGTGTTTACTTTCTTTCCTTTGAATATGCCATCCCAGTTTACATTTGGTACATTGTGCCATTCTGCTACCTTTTCGCCCCATCTGTCAAATATTGCTGCTTCGATTATCATCGGATGATAGTCTTTGAATGTAATATACCATGTGTCATTAAATCCATCTCCATCTGGTGAAAAAATATTGGGAACGTATATATCTTCATTGAAATCTATGTTTATTGTGAATGTTTTGGTATAAATACATCCTGAACTATGTGTTAATTTAATCGTGATTTCTACATTTTCTGTTGCATTTATCTCTACGCCCATACAAGATGGACAATCTATTATTTCAATGGGTGACCATTCCACTTGCCATTCATCAGAATTTAAGTCTAATTGCAATGATATTGTCGATAAAGGATTGATCAATGTATCTGCAAAATACGGCAATTGTGACAAATCAGGTAACTCCGGAACGTGAAAGTCGTACTTCAATTGACAATCAGGTTCTGCTTTTAGTAATACATTGGCATCTTCTCCACCTTGATAGTTGGTAATTGATGTTGTATCGCCATTGCTCCATTGAATATTCCAAGCTCCAACTTTTATAATTCTAGCATTGACTTTTGGTTTATCACAATCAATTTCCAGCTCAGGACCATTAGGTGCAACTAATTTTTCTACATTAGCTATATATAGCGAATCACATCCTGATTGTGCAATCAATTTATAAATATATTGTCCCGATTCTTTTATCCATTTCCCTCCTATTCGAACTGAATCTTGTGGACATAATGTAAAATATTCAGTATTTTCTATTAAATCTATTACTTTTAAATCTAGATTTATTGTACTATCACATCCGGCTTTTGATGTTAGGTCTATGGTATGCAATCCCGAAGAATTCCACCATTTACCTCCCACATAAATTGAATCCCCTGCGCATATACTCTCGGATAAATCTACAACTTTTGGCTCTATTACCTCAAGATTGAGTGTGTATATGCTGTCACAAACATTTATTGTGTGTTGATATGTACCTGAATTATACAATATTTTATCAAAGAACTCAACACTATCTCCTCTGCATATACTTATAGAAACATCAACCTCTACAGGGGTTTTAACGTAGATTTGCACAGTATCGCTATTAAAACATCCATCTTTTTCTCCTTGCACTATCAATAAAAAAGGTTCATCCGAACTCACATTTATAGATGTACATGTATGACAATCTACCAACTCAGGAGGAAACCAATTAACTTCATCATAATCTCCCAACACCTTAAATTCCAAACTATCTCCAGCACATAACTCATATATATTTCCATCTATTTGTGGCTTTTCGATACTGTAACTTGTAACTTCAACTGTATCTCTATATATTCTGCCACATTTATCTGTCGTTTCAAGATAGTATATACCATCTTCTGAAGTAGTAAAAGTACTATCAGTCGAACCGTCACTCCATAGATATGTACTAAAATCCCCCGACACATGAAAAGTTACTACTCCGGTCTCACATCGTTGAATATCATCACCAATATTCAATTTTAATTCTTCAATATTTATCTCCACACTATCCACATTGTTCAGATAGTCGCATTCTGCTATACTGGAAAGAGGTATCTCAAGCGGTGTGGTAGCATCTTTTTTAGTATTGACCACTATATATATGTATCCCGTAGCCTTGGGAATTGTAACGGAAAGTGTATCGGAAGTGCTTTCTTTTGGTATATTCAGGAATAAATCCTTATAAAGTATCTCACTCGCTACATTATCAAAAGGATTAGAATCATATATCCTTAATCCAAAGGTATCATTGGCTGCCAAACCATCACTTTGATTGTGTATCACAAAGCTCAATGTCACACTATCAGGCGAACAAGTCCAATCCAATAACTCGGGTTGCAAGTCAAGGCTTGGCCACTGCACACAGCCCTGTTGTGTACGATAGGTTGCCTGTGCCATAAAACTATTATAGACCTGTGGACAGGTGGCCTGTGAGCAACTGTCGCTACCTGATATAAAAGTAGCCGTATTTTGTGGGTGGCGAGGTATGGTCAGGTCGTCATTGATATTTGTAACGTTGTAGGCGGTTTGATTCCAGACAGAGCGGGCAGGTGCCCAAGGTGCACCGGCAGATTCAAAGGCGAATAGTTGAAGCTTGTGTTTATCTTCTATATATCCATTGACAACTATTTCAGCTTGACCGTCATTATCAATGTCAGCTATTATTGGCGATTCTAATCCAGTCCCACTGTTAACAGGATAGGATGATATTGTTTTCCCTGTACTCCCTTCTAGTATTCTTAGATCTGTTTCATCTCTATAAACAAGCTCATTTTTACCATCCTGATTAAAATCAAACATTGTTATTCCTGTAACACCAGATTCATCTGTAGTTGGCAATGAATATAAAAGTTGTAAGTTAGATGTCCCATTATATTTATACATTTTTAATTCGAAAGCAAAAGCTATTCCAATTTCCGGAGTACAATCATCATCAACATTTCCTATAAATGCAATTCCACCGGCAATACCGGCATCAGCCTTAGCTATAATTTTTTGTTTACGAGGATTCCATATCCAAATACCTCCCCCGTCAGAATAAGTATTTGACCTTACGACAACAATATCCAATTTACCATCACCATCAATATCGGCAACAGAAGTAAATCCATCTTTAACTATTGTATCGGCAATAATGGGACTTATGGTATTCCCAATAGAATCCATCACATTTACTATATTTACTTTATAAACGGTATTTCCTGCTGCTAATTCTAATCCCGGATTATTTGGAAGAAGGTCTGCTGCTACACTATGCATATCTGTATAAATATCAAATAAAGCGGGATTAAATTTATTTCCTCCTATTCCTTTATTACCTTGAACTATAAGATTACCAGTTAGTGAATTATATATAGCATTTCCAAAATAAATCTCAGATATCCCATCACCATTAAAATCAGCTATGTTTAGAATTTTATTCTCTTTTAATTTCAAAATTTTAGATTTCCAAATAAAATTTCCTCCATAATCATAACATAAAACAGTATTATCATCATAATTAAAAATAAATATCTCAGAAAAGTTATCATTGTTAATATCAGCAATTGTAATATATGACGAAACACTCCAAGCAGTATCTCCTGTATAATTAAATTTGTTTTTTAAAGCTCCTGTATTTCCATCAAATATTGAAATACCATTAACACTATTTCTCTTGATTATTTCTCCAGTTGAATTTGAAGATATTATTTCTATAAATTTATCATTATCAATATCACCTACAACAATATTTGGAAAAATAAAATTTGAATCACTTAAAATTTCTGTTTTCCATTTTAATTTCATTTTAAATTCAGGAAAGCTGTCAGGTATATATTCGCAGTTTACAGGGCAATATGCTTGGTATGTAGAATCAGAGCAAGGGCAATCAGGATCAAATAAATCTATGTAACCATCATTGTCATCATCGATACTGTTATTGCAGATTTCGGTTTGACTAAAGAGTGATAGGGATAGCATGAGTAATGATATTAAGAATTTTAGTTTTTTCATTTTTATAATTTTCATCCACGAATTAACTCTAATTTAAAAGTTCAGAACACCTGACCCCAAAAAAACAACTAGAACGTATCGTATTGGAAACTAATATTTTTTAAAATATTTGTAACTTTGCCCTCGGATTTAAAAATGACCCATTATGCCACAGACAA